>Ga0172371_10004619_pt1 | contig 20740 bp, 21 predicted proteins | sample Lak12m_FD_114543 | JGI IMG/M metagenome (GOLD analysis project Ga0172371, IMG submission 114543) | Freshwater microbial communities from Kabuno Bay, South-Kivu, Congo - kab_022012_12m | ecosystem: Environmental > Aquatic > Freshwater > Lake | place: Democratic Republic of the Congo: South-Kivu... | reverse complement strand
GAGCATATTGAACTAGTGAAATCATTGGGGTTGAATAAGGATTTGGAAGAAGGGATATTTTGGGGAAATGCAAAGAGAGCTTATAATCTTCCGTTATAATTTGCCAAATAGTTTAACAAGGAGATTTGGTTGAAAAACTGAATCTCCTTTTTTCTTTATATTTTTTTAAGACACGCCGGTGTCTTATTTTCCCTAAATGAGACAGTGGCTGTCCTGTGTCTCATTTGTCTCATTTGGCCTTCAAAATTGCGACCTAACCTCCTCAAATTCCCATTCTGGACATAACCCCAAAAAAGCCTTACAATGCCCTATAGTTGTAAGTTCTAGACTGATTTAGCCCGCCAATTTTTTTAAAACCGCACTTTTTGTGCGGTTTTAAAATGCTTTGAAAATGGATTCAAAGCAAGCAAGAAAATATAGCCAGTTTCGTTTTACTAAAGCCCTGATTTGCTGTAGACTTTTAGGATAAAATAAGTAACTTTAATAAGCTTGCCACAAGTATGTGAATATTTATGGTGAGCCTGTCGAACTATGCCAAAAAAAATCATCCAACAAGCTTTCATTTTCGCCTTGGGAGAGGTAGTTTATATCTCATTGGTTGCGTTTTTGATGTTTATTGTCGGAAAACTGTTTGGCGACAAACCGGATCCTGCCATCATCGCACCGGTCGCATTTCTTCTTCTCTTCGTCATCTCCGCTTCAATCTCAGGCGCTTTGATTTTGGGAAAACCATTGATGCTATATCTGGACGGCAAAAAGAAAGAAGCGCTCCAATTTTTCAGCTTCACTTTGGCCTGGCTGGTAGTTTTTTTACTCATCGCGTTTACCATCGTGGCGACCGTGTAGGTATTTAATTAAGGAATTAATTCAGTAATTAAATAAGGAATTCAAAACGATGGATAAGTATGGGGTTTATGTGGGAAGAATTAATCCGCTGCATTTGGGACACGAAGCGGTAGCCGGGAAAATGTTAAAAATGTTTGGAAGCGATAATTCTTTGATGGTTATTGGCAGCTCCACCGCGCCTTTTTCTTTGCGTCACTTTTTTTCATATGAAGAGCGTGAAAATTTTGCAAAAAAGATATTCCCCAATCTTAAAGTTGTCGGATTGCCGGATTATCCTACTGACAAAGAATGGCTGATTGCATTAGATGATATTCTTTTTGCAAACGGTTTTGATCTTGAAAGAACTGTTTTTTTTGGGGGTTGCAAGGAAGACGTTTCATTTTTTATTGATGCTGGAAGGGAGTGTCATATCATAGACAGATTTGACGGCACGACGCCTGTGATATCCGCGACGGAAATCAGGGAGCGCCTTGTTGATGATCAATCAATTGGGGGAATGGTAAATTCAATCATAGAAGATGAGGTGAGAACATTGTTCGCTGAAAAACAAAAGAAATTTGGAGATGTTTTATAGTTCTTCTGAAATTTTTGTTTTAACTGTTTCCTTTTTTGGCACGCTTCGCAGTCGAGAAGTATGACTGCTCGCTAAGAGTTATTGCCTCAAAACCTGCCTGCCGGTAGGCAGGGAAAACAGTTAAAACAAAACGACCCTTTGAGTGGAAGTCCTGGTGTGCTATATTTGGAATATAAGAATAATGACGGTTTTGAAAAAATATGTCTTTTGATTTGAAAAAAACGAAAAATCACAATCAATCGAAAACTGTGTCAGCGAATAAAGATTTTTTTTCCGATAAAACCAATGATCAAGAGGTTGTGAAAAAGGAGGTTGTTGATTCCGTTTCTTGGCGGGCGCCGGAATATGAGGTTTATGAAAAAAGTGCCACGTGGTATTTGGTGGCGATCGTTTTATTGGGGATAATAATCGCGTACGCTTTATGGAAAGACAGTCCAATTATGGCGATTACGTTTATTTTAATTGGTGTCGTCGGTTATCTTCAATTGCAAAAAGAACCGCGCATTTTGGATTTTTCCATAAATCATAACGGTATTCGCGCGGGGAATGAAATATATGAATTTGATAATATTGAATCATTTTGGATTTTTTATGATCCTCCGCATACCAAAACTTTAAGTTTGCACACTAACGCTTCTTTTATTCCATTTGTGCATATTCCTTTGGCCGATGAAGATCCGGTGGTTGTGCGCGAAGTTTTAATGAAATTCGTTCCTGAGGAAAAACAGGAAGCGGGTTTTGTTGATGCCCTGGAAAGATTCTTGCATATTTAATTTATTACTTGCTGCTGACGACTTATTGCGCTAGCAGTTGCTTTTTAATGATTTTTGTTGTAGGTTGTATGTTGTGAATGATTAGTTGTTTTTGTCCTCGTAGCTCCCCGTAAAGTTTTGTTAAGGCAAAACCACGGGGCGCGGCAGTGGACCCGCCTTGCGTCGACGAGCAATCGTCTTTGCGAGTCGAAGCAGGTAGAGAGTCTGGTTTGGTCTCACGTCGCTCGCGAGCGACGTGACGAGACAGAAGGTCGCAGGTACGCCCCGCACCAAAAATGAAGTAAAAAAATGAAAAAATAATGAGTCCTTATAGCTCAGTGGATAGAGCGTCTGGTTGCGGTCCAGAAGGTCGGCGGTTCGATTCCTCCTAAGGACACCAAACATAAAAGCGTTTTTGGTGTTTTGCCAAAAACGCTTTTTATTTTATAATGAAAAAAACAAAAAGCTTCTTATTATGAAAAATAAAAATTTCATATTATTGACTTGCCTTCACTCTGTTTTTGTCGTTTTCGCTTCCTTGTTGTATCTTTCCCAGCACTATTTTTATAGCGGTGATGCCACCGAATGGGTGGCGCGTTTTTATGCCGCATCGTTGTTCGCCCCGAACGTTATCGGGATAGCGGTTTTATATGCGATTTATGCGTTTTGGTTTTTTAAGAACATTTCCAATTGCGGAAAAATGGAGGGCTTTATATTGCACGTAGTTTATAATATATTCTTTATTTCCGGATTTTTTTTGGAATTTTTCCAATCAAAAAACGTGACATTGGTTGATTCTATTTTCATTGCGACGGAGCTGGTCGCGATTTATTTGGCTATCATAATAATTATTAATAATAAAAACAAAGAGATATGGAAATGTTGAAGAAAAAAATCGAAAATATAGAAACCAAGTCTTTGGTTATACGTTTTTTCTTGTCGCTGTCCGTAGCGATTTTTTTGTCCGTTATTTTTGGCGATTATTTGAGATAAGATCTTGCATATCGATCAATTATGGACGACGACGTTTGTTTCTTGCCGTGCAATAACAACGGCGAAGACTTTTTTTGCCCCGTATTTTTTGAGCATTTCGGCACATTCGAAAATGGTGGCGCCGGTTGTCGATATGTCGTCGATGAGAAAAATTATCCTTCCGGTTACGGTTTGTTTGTCTTTTATTGAAAATGCATTCTTAATGTTTTTGCGCCTGTCTTGGTAATTCTTTATTTTCATCTGGGAATGAGTGTGTTTGATGCGCTCAAGAATATTTTCCAGAACAGGAATTTCAATTCCCGGAGTCAGTTCGCGGCTTATTTGTTTCGCCAAAAGAAGGGATTGATTGAAACCTCTCCAACGCAGACGTTTCGAATGTAGTGGAACGGGAATGATGAAATCCGGTAAGGGGAGAAATGAAGACATTATCTTTTCAACCATTATTTTTCCTAGCGGTACGGACAAATCTTTGATGAATCGATATTTAAAATTATGTACCATTTTTGAAATATTTTTTTCACGATAAGAGGCGCACACCAAAAGTCCGTTAAGTGGAGATATTTTCTGGCAAGAAAAACAAGTTTTTCCGTCAGTAACCGTCATCTTTTCGCATATCGGACAAACTTGCCGATCAGCCGTTTTTATTTCCGAAAGGCATTTTTCGCAAATCCACTCACCTTCCTTTTTACAACCTATGCAGGTGATGGGGAAGAGGATATCCAAAAATGCGTTATGCAATTTTTTGAAAATGATACTCGTTTTTGTGGTGTTATTATTTTGCGATGATTTTTCCATTTTTTATGGAAATGTTAATGGTTTTTTTGTTTGGGTTTGATATTATTATTTTGGCAATTTCCGTTTCCAGAAGATCTTGGATGTTTTTTCTTGCCAATCTTCCTCCATATTCCGTGACATTGCTTTTTTGCGCAATGAAAGCCCCCACCCTTTTTTGGTATTTCAGGGAAATTCCTTGTTTTTTTAATCTTTGTCGCAAGATTTTCATTTCGCCGGAAACGATGTCGGCGATATCTTTTTCAGATAAAGCGTCGAAAACTATCACTTGATCAAGACGGTTTAATATTTCCGGTTTTATTTTTTCGGAAAGTTTTTTGATCACATCATTTTTTATCCGATCGAAATCTGTTTCAATTTTATTCCTTATGTTTTTTTCGGAAAATCCAAGCTTGGCGCTTTCGGTAAACTCCGAAGAACCTATGTTTGAAGTGAGAATTACGACTGTGTTTTTGAAGTCCACATTTCTTCCTTCCGCATCAGTCAATGTCCCGTCTTCCAGGATTTGGAGAAGTATATTCAAAATGTCAGGATGCGCTTTTTCAATTTCATCAAAAAGAACCAAACTATATGGGCGATGGCGTACTTTTTCCGTGAGAATACCGCCTTCACCGAATCCGACGTAGCCCGCAGGCGCTCCTGTTAAGCGGGATATCATATGTTTTTCGGAAAATTCGCTCATATCGATTTTGATAATCGGGTTTTCGTTGGAAAAAATTTCTTTGGCGATCATTTTCGCTGTTAGTGTTTTTCCGACGCCGGTTGGACCCATAAACAAGAATGATCCCATAGGTCGATCCGGATTTGTTATTCCTCCGTAAGAGCGCAACAACACGTTAGCAATGGTTTTGATAGCTTTTTTTTGACCGGAGATGTCAGCATTAAGTTTCGTTTCTATATCCGATATGCGGGATACGGTTTGTCCGGCGGATATTTTTTCTTTCGGAATGCCGGTCATTTTTGATATTGTCGTAACGATATCAACGGAGGTAAGCGGTAATGGCGGCCTTTTATTTTTTGCTTGTTTGTTTTTTAGCGCGGAAATCTTTTCAGAAAGAACGGATTCTTTTTTTTGCAGATTCATTGCTTCTTCATATTTTTGTTGTTGAACAAGCTTTTCTTTGTTAGCGGAGATTTCTTTGCGTGTAAGCTCATATTGTTTAAGTTTTTTTGCATAAGCCAAAGAGGTCGATTTGTTTTTTATAGCGGAAGCGGCTTCGTCCAAAAGATCAATACTTTTGTCTGGAAGAAAGCGGTCGTTTATGTATTTGATGCTTAAATCCACCGCGCTGTCGATGGCATCATTTGTTATTGTCACATTATGAAACCTTTCATATTGAGGTTTTAATTTATTGAGAATCATTTTGGCGTTTTTTATGGATGGTTCTTGAAGCCGGATCGGTTGAAAACGTCGAGCTAAAGCCGGATCTTTTTCTATATATTTCTTATGCTCGGAATAGGTAGTCGCTCCGATACATTGAATATTGCCCTTTGAAAGAGAGGGTTTTAATATATTGGCGGCGTCAAGTCCGCCTTGAGAGTTTCCGGCTCCGACTATGGTATGTATTTCATCAATAAACAGTATGACATTTTTATTCTTCTCAGCCTCGTTTATTATTTCCTTGAGGCGATTTTCGAATTCGCCGCGAAAAGTCGTGCCTGCCACTACCAATGCCATATCTAAGGAGAATATCGTCTTATCGGTTAAATAATACGGAACGTCTCCCGCGGTTATTCTTTTTGCCAACCCTGAAACCAGGGCGGTTTTTCCCACACCCGGATCTCCTATTATTAACGGGTTATTTTTTGTTTTTCTGCCAAGAATATGTATCAATCTTTCCGTTTCTTCGTTTCTTCCGCTGATAATTTCTCCATCTTTTTCCGATTCCTCGTTGAGATTTAGGCAAAATTGTTTCAAATATTCCGTATCGCCGATATGCCCATTCTTGTTTTTCGAAAGTTTTATGTCCGGTAAAGAAAGTGAACTTGCGAATTCCGACAAAATGTCTTCGCCTAATGCAAGCCTGGATATCGTTTCCGACCCGTATTTTTTTCGGGAAGATTTTTGGATTACATTTTCAATCGATTCGTTTTTTGATTCGATAAGCGCATATGCCAAATGTTCCGTCCCAATATATGGATAGCTGAAACTGCTGGCAAGGGAATATGCCTGAGTGATTATTTTTTTTAATTGTTCTGAAGGCAGAGGATGATCATTTTTATTTATTTTACTGGAAATTTCTTTTGATTTTGGTGTTAAAATAGATTTAAAATGACTCTTTTTTATCCCCAAGCCATTCAAAATATTGCTTCCCAAACTTCCTTCTTCCAGGTATATCGCAAAAAGAAGATGTATAGGTTCGATTTTTTCGTTTTCGTAGTGTAGCGCCAAAAAGCCTGCCTCGGTTAGGCTTTTTTTGGCGTGCAAAGTCATTTTGTTGAAAATATCAGCCTGAAACATAGTGTTTATATCTATTTAAATTGTGAAAATATCGTTTTAATATTCTATTTTCATTAAAGGGTGATGTCAACCCCACGCTAAGCTTTGATTGATTTACCTTTTTATGTTATTATGATTGTGGAATAATATAAAACAAAAATAAAGTTTATGTTTCGAATATTAAGCAAAAAAAATAATCGTTTCGTAGGGATGGATTTCGGAACTTCTGCGATAAAAGTGGTTGAACTTTCTTATGATAGCAGGGAACAAAAGCCTCGTTTGGAAAACTATGGCTGGTTTGATATGGCCGGAATTTTGCAAGGATTGGATATGAAACAGAAAAAATTCAGTTTCTATGAAGAAAAACTGAAAACGGTTTCGCGCAATTTGTTAAAAAAACTTGATGTTGATAAAGACACCCAGATACACGTTTCTATTCCGGGGTTTAGCGGATTAGCGGTGCTTATCGAGTTTCCCAAAATGAGTAATGATGAAATCGAAAAAGCCATAGAATTCGAAGCGCACAAATATATCCCGACAGCCATAGACGAAGTTTCGATAAGCTGGGAAATATTGGAAAATCCGAAGGATGATGAGACTGAAAATGCGGGGAAAAACAAGATAAACGTTCTTCTTGTTGCCGCGCCAAAAAGAGAAATTGAAAAATATAAGATTTTATTCGAGGGCACCGGCTTGAGAATATCTTCCGTCGAACTGGAAACATTTTCCATAGCCAGGGTCTTGGTTGGAAGAGAAAAAGGGATTAGTATCATAATGGATATGGGTTCAAGAGCTAGCAACATAATGCTTGTCAAAGACGGAACGGTTTTGATAAACAGGTCTGTTGATATGGGAGGCGACGACATAACAAGCGCCATTGCTGACAGCCTGAATATATCTAAACAGCGTGCCGAAACCTTCAAAAGAGAAGGCAAGGATTTTTTGAATGACAAGGAGACGGCGATAGTTATTCCTGTTTTGGAATTGCTCGGCGGAGAAATCAGAAGGATTGTCACAGCTTTTAAAGAAAAGCATAGAAAAGAAAATATAGACAGATTTATCATTTCCGGAGGCTCAAGCAATCTGACGGGAATAGATAAATATTTTAAAAATATGTTGGGGATGGATGCTGATAGGGTTGATCCTTGGAAAAAAATATCATACGACAGTAAGCTTGTTCCGGTCATTTCCAAAATAGGCGGTTCTTTTTCTGTAGCGCTTGGTCTTGCGCTTCGGGGAGTGGAAGAGTCCAACTTAAAAAATAAAAAATAATTAAATTCTTTTAAAAAAAATGAATAACTTGAATCTTTATCAGGGTCTGGGAGGTAATCCTGAAAACAAGCGCAAAATGAGCATCATCGACAGCGAATTTTTTTGGTCAATCGGATTGCTGGTTTTTGTTCTGATTGTCTTGGGAGTGACAAGGCTGATATTAAACGTATTTGAAAATAAAAAAATTCTTCTTGAAGATCGAATAGCCACTGAAAGCGCAACTTTCGGAGGAAGTGATTTGAATAGGATAGTTGATTTTCAAGTCAGGGTTAATGAATCAAATAAGAACATAAAAAACAAAACGGACATGTTTAAAGTTTTTTCCGATATTGAGTCCAGTATGACAAAAGGAAGCGCCGCCGTTTCCTTGCTTTATTCGGATGAAAGGAAAACTCCGTCGGTTGTTGAAACCGAGATGTTGGCGGGTGATTTTTCCGTCGTGGCTAGGCAAATATTAGGATTTAAAGAGAATAATTCTTTCAAAGACGTGTTTGTTCAGGAAATATCACGTTCCGAAGAAGGAATAAAATTCAAGATATTTGCGGATTTTAAATAAAAAAATTATATTCAATCGCTTGTTTATGGCAAAAACTCGCCATTAATAAGGGATGGACAAAAATGAAGCTTAAAATATTGTTTTTTCCGTTGATATTCGTGGCATCAGTCAGTATTTTTTCGGTTTTTATCTGGCCGGATATTATGGAGATAATAAAAATTTCCAAAGAAAACGATCTGGCGAAAGAAAAATTGGATTTGATATTGAGAAAAAAGAATGTTGTCAGGAGTCTTGATCAGGAGTTGGGAATGAATCCGGACAAAGAGAATTTTGTCAGGAATTATTTGCCGGAAGGTAAAAACGAAGAGAAGATAATTAACGCTGTTAATTTTTTGGCGGCATCTTCAGGTGTTTCGTTGATTGACATTTCCGTCAAGAAAGATACTATCAATGAAATCGAAAAAGAAAACATCCCTTCTCCGGATGAAAGAATATTTAATTTCTCCCAAGATGGCGGGGAAGAAATTCAAGCTGAAATGCCCGTTTATTTCAAAAGCATTTCATTTGAAATCAGTGTTGCTGGCAAATATGAGAACATAAAAGCTTTTTTGTCGGGGATGGGAAAATTGGAAGCGATGAATAAAATAAAGAGCGCCAGTATATACAGAGAGGAGGATAAAACCAAAAAAGAAGGAGAAGTGACGCCGGCCGACATTCTTTCTTCCAAAATTTTGAGCGAGTTTTTTTATCTTGAAAAAATACAGGCAGGAGGAAATTATGGTTTGAGGATTTTAAACAGCGATAGTTTCGATTTTTCTCAGGTTGACAAGATTAAGCAATTTATATCCCAAGGAACTTCAGTTTTGGAGTCCGGAGAAAAAGGTAACAATAACCCATTCTTTGCTTTTTAATAAAAGCGCACAGGTCACGGAATAAAATTTTTGTAATCGGAAATTCAAAATGGCTTCAGATAAAAATGATTCAAATATAAATAGTGATGTCGTTTTGGACGAAAAGGACATCGCCTCTGAAGGTCTGATAAAACAAGCCGAGCTTCTGGGTATGCCTTATTTGAATAAGAACATTAAAATAAAAAAAGACGTCCTGGGGATTATCTCGGAAGATTTGGCGAAAAAATATGAAATGGCGGCCTTTGAAAAAAATGGTAATTCTGTGAAGGTTTGTATGGTCGATCCTGGAAATTTCGAGGCGCTTAATGTTTTGCGTTTTATTTCGGAAAATTTCGGGTTTGAAATTGAAATTTATTTGACGGAAGAGAAATATTTTTTGGATATATTGCGCCAATACGGGGAAAATACCGAAAAAGTTATTGCTGATGCTGCAAAGTCACTTCGGGAAGAAAAAAATTCTAAAGGCGATATTATTAGTGGCAAGGATTTGGATATTGAAGAAGGCGAAGACATACAAGACGCGCCGGTTACTAAGCTTTTAAGTGTTATTATCAGGCATGCTATAGATGGAAAGGCTAGTGATATACACATTGAGCCCGTAGATAAGGAATATCGCGTGCGATTTAGGGTTGATGGAGTGTTGCATTCTTCGCTTGTTGCGCCAAAAGAAGTGGGCATGGCTGTTGTATCCAGAATAAAAATTCTTTCTAATCTCAAAATCGACGAGAAGAGAAAACCTCAGGATGGTAGATTTAAGATAGTTGAAAATGGAAAAGGCGTGGATTTTCGCGTTTCGACTTTTCCTGTGGTTGATGGAGAAAAGGTTGTTATGCGTCTTTTGGACAAAAGCAATAAGGACATTAACATAGAATCACTGGGTCTTATCGGGAAAAGTCGTGAAATATTGGAAAGGAGTATATATTCTCCTTTTGGTATAATTTTGCTTACAGGTCCTACTGGTAGCGGTAAATCGACAACTCTTTATTCTTTTTTGCAGATACTCAATGGAGAAGAGAGAAATATTGTTACATTGGAAGACCCTGTTGAATATTCCATTGAAGGAATAAATCAAAGTCAGGTAAAACCGGAAATAGGATATACTTTTGCCAATGGGTTGCGCTCGATTCTTCGTCAGGATCCCAATGTTATAATGGTCGGAGAAATCCGTGATGGCGAAACGGCAGAATTGACAATACATGCGTCATTGACCGGACATTTGGTTTTCTCGACGTTGCACACCAACAGTTCGATCGGGGCGATTCCACGTTTGGTTGATATGGGAATTGAAGCATTTTTGCTTTCATCTTCGCTTCAGGTTGTAGCCGCCCAACGTTTGGTGAGAAAGATATGCGAAAAATGCAAAGAGGAGATACATATGCCAGAAGCCGTTATGGATGACATTGAAAATGAATTAAATAAAATCGACAAAAAAGAAATTTCCAAATATAAAGTGGATATTGACGGTGGACTGAAGTTTTATCACGGAAAGGGATGTGAGGCTTGTGGAGAAACTGGATATAAGGGCAGGGTGGCGATATATGAAGCGATAGAGATAGATGATGGCTTGAGGGAAATTATTTCAGACAAGAACGGCAGCGAAACACACATAGAAGATTATGCGAAGAGAAACGGAATGATAACAATCAGGCAAGACGGGATATTGAAAGCCTTGAAAGGAATGACGACTTTTTCCGAAGTGGAAAGGGTTACCAAGGGAAGTCTTTCAATCGGAGGCGATACTGATGACGATAAAGGCTAATTATATAAATCACTAATCGACGCGAATTATGTCGCTAATATTCACGAATAACGAAATCATTCGGGATGATTCGGGAAAAAATTAGAGATTGATTCGGGATTTATTTCAATGGTGGAAGATAAAAAAAGAATATTACTGGTTGAAGATGATGTTTTTATCAGAGATATATATGAAACAAAACTCAAGCAAGAAGGTTTTGAAGTGATGATGGCTGAAAACGGAGTTGATGCTTTCAAAAAGTTGGAAAATTTTTTACCAGACGCGGTTTTATTGGACATCGTTATGCCTTATATGGACGGAATGGATTTTCTCAAAAAATTCAGACAAGATGAAAAATGGAAAAATATTCCAGTAATAATGCTATCCAATCTTTCCGATAAGGAAAGGGTGATCGACGCGAAAGCTTTGGGCATCAGTGACTATTTGATTAAATCGCATTTCACACCATCGGAAGTGTTTAATAAAATAAACGCATTGTTGAAAAAATAAAAATTTGGTATCATCCAGTAAAAGGTCAATAAATATTTCAAACAAAAACAAAAATGACAGCGGAACATAGCGAACAGCGAATAAAAAATCTTTTAAGGATGGTTGCCCAACAAAATGCTTCCGATTTGCATTTGGTTGTCGGGAGATATCCTACCGTGAGAATTGACGGTAAGCTCATTCCTCTTTCTCAAGAAAATCTTTTGACTGCCGAAGAAACGATAAGCTTATCCGACTCCATAATGAGCGAGGACAACAAGAAAGAGCTTTTAGAAAAAGGACAGGTTGATTTTTCATATAACTTTGAAGACAAAGCCAGGTTCCGTGTCAATGTTTTTTATCAGAAAGGAAACGTTAGTTTGGCTATGCGTTTGATTACCAGCAGAATCAGGAGTTTGGAAGAATTGAATCTGCCGGCAACCTTGTATGAGTTTATGAAATATTCCCAAGGACTTCTTTTGGTTACCGGTCCTGTCGGTCATGGAAAATCGACAACTTCGGCGGCTCTCTTGGATTATCTGAATCATAATGAAAGTAAACATATAGTAACAATTGAAGATCCGATTGAGTATCTTTACGAGCAAGACAGATGCATCATCAACCAGCGCGAAGTAGGGAGAGACACCCATTCCTTCGGAGAAGGTGTAAGGGCTGTATTTCGAGAAGATGCCAATGTTGTCTTTATCGGAGAGTTGAGGGATTTGGACACTATCAGTACCGCTATAACCGCGGCTGAAACCGGACACCTTATTATCGCCACCTTGCACACCAATTCCGCTTCGCAAACCATTGATCGTATCGTGGATATTTTTCCCGCGCATCAGCAAAATCAAGTAAGGTCGCAATTGGCAAGCGTGCTTTTGGGCGTCGTTTCGCAAAGATTAATTCCGAAAGTCGGAGGAGGAAGGATCCCGGCTTTGGAAATTATGATAAAAAACAGTGCGGTTGAAAATTTGATTCGTGAAAACAAATCCTATCAAATAGATTCAGTTATTGAAACCAGCCTTAAAGACGGAATGATTTCATTGGACAGGTCTTTGGCGAGTATGGTGCAGCGCGGAATAATAACCGCTGATAGCGCTTTTGTTTATGCGGGAAACAGGGAATATTTCCAAATGTTATTAAGTAAGAAATAGTATATGAAATTTAATTTTCAAGCTAAAAATTCCGAAGGTGAAGTCAGGGAGGGAAGAATAGAAGCTTCCAATAGAAACGAAGCTATATCCGTTCTTCAGGAAAAAGGTCTTATTCCCATTTCCTTGAAGGATGAAAATGAATCGAACAATTTTCTTTATGATATTGAAAAGATTTGGAGTAGTGTTAATCAGCAAGAATTGGCGGTTTTTTATCGACAATTCTCCACATTGGTCGAAGCTAAGGTTTCCATTACTGTAGCGCTTAAGGCGATTGAAGAGCAGACGGAAGATAAGTTGCTGGGTTCCGTTTTGATTGAAATGATTGGGGATATTGAAGACGGTATGGCTCTTTCCGAAAGTATGATGAAGCATACGGAAGTATTTTCTTCCTTGGCGATAAATATGGTCAGAGCCGGAGAGATTTCAGGGAATCTACAAAAATCCATATCGTTTATCGCCGATAATACAGAAAAAGCATATCAATTGAATTCCAAGGTCAAATCCGCCTTGATGTATCCCAGTTTTGTTCTCGGGGCGGCGGTCTTTATCGGTTTTGTGGTTTTCACGATCGTTTTGCCTAAACTCACGAGAGTTTTTGATGATATGAATGTTGATATTCCTTGGTACACGAGATTGATTATGGACGCGGGAAATTTTATGCAGTCTTTTTGGTGGGCAGTTCTGATAGCAATCGGAGCCGGTGTGGTTGGTATTTTATATTACGTTAAAACCGATTCTGGAAAAGATGATCTTGATCAGATAAAATTGAAAATTCCTATAATCAAGAAAATGTTGAAATATGTGTATATTTCGAGATTTTCAGAAAATCTTTCCATATTGCTTGTTGGTGGAATACCGATAGTCAAGGCCTTGGTTATCGTTGGGGATATAGTTGATAACGGAGTTTACAGGAAAATAATTTTGCGGGCGGCGGATGAAGTGAAAACCGGGGGAGTGATGAGTTCGGTTTTTGTCAGATATGAAGAATTTCCGCCGATTTTGGCGAAGATGATAAAAGTCGGTGAAGAAACCGGAAAAATAAGCGATGTGCTTAATAATATTGCGGCTTTTTATGACCAGGAAATAGACAGAATGACAAAAAATATGACCGCGTTGATTGAACCGATATTAATTGTGGCATTGGGAATCGGAGTAGCGATTTTGGTGTTTGCGATTTTGATGCCGATATACAGTTTGACATACAGTATATAGTTTAAAAAAATAAAAAAGAAAACCGGTTGTTTAGAGATAAATAAAAATTAAAAAGATTTTTCAAAACAAGATTTTATAGAAATTGGCAATCCGCCATTTTTCCGAAGAACACGTGATAATTATGTTGGTTTAAACCCACGGGTTCCGACTTCGTCTCGTTTGCTGTTAGGTGAACGTTCAGCGGAATGAAAAATCGGCGGACGCTCAAATTTCTGGCAAAATCGGAGATTTTGAGAAATTTTGCGGAAGGAGGTGTCAATATGAAAAAATATACAAAAAAAGGCTTTACCTTGATTGAGCTTTTGATCGTTATCGCGATTATAGGAATTTTGGCGTCCATCGTCTTGGTTTCTTTGAACAGCGCGAGAACGAAAGCCAAGGTGGCTGAATTCAAATCAGCGGCTTCCAGCGCGATTGCCGGATTTATCATCGAATGTGATTCGTCCGTCGGATCACTTGCTAATGTTAGTCTTGTAGGAACAAGCGCAACGTTAAATGCTGGTTATGTAAACTGCAATAACGGAGCGTTTAGTGGAACGTTGTCTGCCAACAATGGAGTTACTTGTGCGGGAACTTTCACTGAAGTAGGAATTTCTTCTTGGGCTGGAGCTGACTGTCCGTAGGATTTGTGTTGATTTTGCTTGCCAATGGCTTTTTGGCTGATTGGCAAGCTTCGTGTTTACTTTAACAGTCAATTTAGAGTTAACGCGAAGCTGAAATTATTTTACCGAAGACGTAAGGAAATATTTAATTATGCCTATTTGTAAAATTAAAAAGAAAGATTTTTTTCCTGCCAATAAAGGCTTTACTCTTTTGGAATTGATGATTGTCGTCGCTATCATAATAATCGTAGCTGTCGTGGTTTTGGTAAGCATAAATAGCGGAAGAAAATCAGCGAGATTGAACAGCACGAAAACTACGCTTAGAAGCGTTCTGACAACTTTGGTTTCTTGCGGAATATCCGGTGGAGCGGTTAGTGCTCCTAATTCTGGAACGCAGATTTGCAACAAAATTCCAAATGCTGAGTGGCCGAGCCTTCCCGGCGGATATGTGTATGTTGCCGGAGGAGATTATTCTTACATGTGTAATTTTCAGGTTTCAACCGGTGGCGATTCTGCGTCGAATCTGATATGTGATTGTCTGGATCAAAGGTGTAGGTAATTAATCGAAATAATTTATTTTTTTATTATGCTTGCTATCTTTCTAGTCCTCGGTCTTATTATCGGCAGTTTTATCAATGCCGTGGTTTATCGTCTCAATGCGGTCGAGTCGCTTTGGGAGCGTTCGCATTGCCCGAAATGCAAAAAGCAAATCCGATGGAAAGATAATATTCCACTTCTTTCTTTTTTGTTTCTTTCCGCCAAATGTCGGGATTGCGGAGAAAAAATTTCCCCGAGTTATCCGTTGACGGAATTTTTTACGGGAATTTCGTTCGCATTGATTGGAAAATATTTTTTTGTTTTGGATGGTGTGTCCACTTATTTGCCCACTTTGTTTTATTTAGTGATAATCTCGCTGCTTATCATTATTTTTGTGTATGACTTGAAATATATGGAGATACCGATGTTGATCATTTGGATTTCAGTCGGCATCGCCGTGGCGTATTATTTGGCGATTGATTGGAAAGCATTCGAAAATGCCACAAGTGTATTTTCATTGAATATTTTTTCGGGAATGTTGGCTGGAATTTCGGCTTTTATGTTTTTCTTTTTGTTGGCATATTTTTCAGATGAAACTTGGATGGGCTATGGTGATGCTTATGTCGGTTTTTTGGTCGGGCTTTTAGTTGGGTGGCCGGAAATTCTTGTTTCTTTGATGTTGTCATTTTCAATCGGGGCGCTTTTCGGCATAAATCTTATTTTATTCAAAAAGAAAACAATGAAAAGCCAGGTTCCTTTCGCTCCTTTTTTGGTGATCGGAGCGTTTTTGGTGATAATGGCACCCAAAGTTTTCCCTCAATTGGAATTTTTTCCGTTTTATTTTTAAGTAAATGATACGAATATGCGAATCAATCGCAAGGGTTTTACTTTAATCGAAGTTCTTTTGGTGATTTTTATAATGTTTTTGTCTGTTGGCATAGTTCTGTCATCCTTTAAAGATACTAAGCCGATAGATGAAGTTGAAGCGGCGACCAGAAGGATTTCAGCTCTCGTTAGGGAAGCGCAAAACAATTCCCTTTCTGGAAAACAGCAAATGGACGGAGGGACTTTGAGCAATATCTGTCGCAATGCAATTGAATGGGATGGAAATTCAAGCGATTCCACCAGCTTCACTCTTTTTTCCTATAAGTCCGCTCCTCCAAGCGCTTGCGATGTTTCCAATGGAAGAATCGACAGCAGAACGGAAACATTTAAAAAAGTCAATGTGGAAACCTTTGTTCCTGCCAATTCGGCAATTTTTTTCAATGTGCCTAACGGCAATGCTTCTGTTTCCGGTTTTACATTTCCTGTACAATTTAAAGTAGTGTCAACCGTCAGAAGTGAAATATTCGCCTTGGTGTGCGTTTATTCAAATGGAAGAATAGAGGAATTTTTCGGGACTTCATCTTGTCCATAAAATAGGAAAAAATATAAATGACACGATAATATGGAAAAAAATCACAAAATTATCTTTACTAAAAGCAAAGGATTTTCATTATTGGAAGTGATTATCGCTCTCTTTGTTTTATCAGTAGGTATTTTGGGAATGTTGAGTTTGATATCGAATTCTATTTCCAATTCCAACGGTGCTAAGGATATGATAGTGGCTTCTCAACTGGCGCAAGAAGGAGTAGAGCTTGTCAGGAACAAAAGGGATAGTAATGCACTGATTGATCCGACTAATGTTTTTAGTGGTTTAAGTTCGGCTGATAATTGTCGAATTGATGTTACGAGCACTCTTTCTTGCGCCGGTTCATCCTATAATCTTAATTATGCTTCGGACGGTGTTACATACAGATTCGTTCATTCTACCGGAAGTTCGACAAAATTTTCCAGAAAAATTGTTATAACATCCCCTTCGACAGAAGAAAGAAAAGTCAGAAGTTTTGCTTGGTGGGGACCGACAATTCCTTCGGCGGATGGAAGCAATTGTTACAATGTTAATAAATGTATTTATGTCGATACTGTTTTAACTAACTGGGAAGAAAATGATGGTTCATAACTTATTTTCAGTTTATAATGAAAAAATGAATTATAGAAAAAAAGGACAAAAAAATAAAACTGGCTTTTCTTTGATCGAAGTGTTGATATCTTTGTTTGTTTTTTCCGTTTTGGTTGCGGTTATTTCGGGAGTATATGTCGGTTTTTTGGCGGCGAATTCAAACGCCAAAGCCACTCAGAAAAATTTGGAAGGAGCGCAAGCGGTTTTTAATGGTTTGTCGAAAAATCTAAGAACAGGGAAGGTAATAGTCCCTCAAACGCAGCCGGCTAATCCCGTATCAACAATAAGGATATATGATTATTCGCAAGCTCCTTCCGGAAGCGCTTGTATGGAATATTCTATAGCCGGGGAAAAGTTGCTTCTCAGAGCGTCCACCGCCGTTTTTATAGACGAAGCCGGATGTACGCCGACAACCGATCTTGGATTGGCGGTATCATTGATTGACGGTCGCGTTTTTGGTGGTTTTATCGTCCAGTTGCCCGACGCTTCCAACGCCGGAAAGGTAACCGCTTCGTTCCAGCTTTGTCCAAAAGGTTCTTCCAGTAGCTCTTGCGGGGTCAATGTCGGTAATCCTATCCGCATACAATCTTCCGTTTCTTTGCGGGTAAAATAAGTTTATCTTTTTGATTATTGCGTTTAAGTCCTTTGCGAAAAGGTTTTTTGTTTTTGGGTTGTGATATAATGAAAGATATGGACAAAAATAAGATAAAAGCAAGAATAGAGAGACTTCGAAAAGAACTGGATCGCAATCGGTATCTTTATCACATTAAAGATATGCCGGAAATAGGCGATGATGTTTATGATTCTCTTTTTGAAGAATTGCGTAAATTAGAAGAAGAAAATCCGGAATTTTTTTCTTCGACCAGTCCGACCCAGCGAATCGGCGATAAGCCTTTGGAAAAATTCAATAAGGTTAAACATAGTATAAAACAATGGTCATTTGACGATGTTTTTGATTTTGAGGAGTTGAAAGCTTGGGAAGAGAAAGTTAAAAGGATGATTGAAAAATCGGAGTTCGACTCAGGTTCGGAGTCGAACTCCGATAAGCTTGAGTATTGCGTGGAATTGAAAATTGACGGTTTGAAAATAATTCTGACATATGAAAATGGAATTTTCACGCAAGGAGCGACGCGCGGCGATGGGACTGTTGGCGAGGATATCACGCAAAATTTAAAGACAATCCAAAGCATTCCTTTGGAATTGGAAGAAAAAATCGATTTGATTGCCGTGGGTGAATGTTGGCTGGGGAAAAGCGAATTAGAAAGAATCAACAAGGAAAGGATAAAAAGCGATGAAGCGCTTTTTGCCAACACTCGCAATGCGGCGGCAGGAACCGTGCGTCAGCTTGATTCTCGGGTTGTAGCGGGAAGGAATTTAGATTCATTTATTTATGATATTGATAGTTTTGAAACGCAAAACGTGAAACGTGAAACGAAAAATTCAAAAAATATAAATGTCCCACATTCCACGATTTACATTCCGCAAACACAAACGGAAGAATTGGAATTGCTCGAAAAATTGAAATTCAAAGTCAATCAGCATTATAAGCTTTGTAAAAATATTGAAGAAGTGCAAAAATTTTATGAAAGCTGGGTGGATAAAAAAGACAAACAAGAATATGAAATCGACGGAATAGTTATTAAGGTGAATTCAAAAAAAATCCAAGATATTTTGGGATATACCGGAAAGGCTCCTCGTTGGGGGGTAGCGTATAAATTTCCAGCTCAAAGAGTAACGACGATTATTGAGGATATTGTGGTGCAGGTTGGAAGAACCGGGGCGCTTACGCCGGTGGCGCATCTGCGACCGGTGAAAGTTGCCGGCTCGACGGTCAGCCGGGCGACGCTTCACAATGAAGATGAAATAAGAAGATTGGATATAAAAATCGGCGATACGGTTGTTATTCAGAAAGCCGGCGATGTAATTCCGGAGGTGGTCGAAGTGGTAAAAAATTTGCGTACCGGAAAAGAAAGAGAATTTCATATGCCATCAAAGTGTCCGATTTGTGGCGGGGAAGTCAGAAAACAAGAAACAAGAAACAAGAAACAAGAAACAAGCGAACTTAGCGTGGCGTATTACTGCATTAATCCGAAATGTTTTGCGGTGGAAAAAGAAAAAATCATCCATTTTGTAAGCAAAAAAGGCTTTAATATTGATGGATTGGGGGAAAAAATAGTTGAACAACTCATTAATGAGGGGTTGATTTCCAATATGGCGGAAATATTCGAGCTTAAAAAAGGCGATTTGGAGGCGCTGGAAAGGTTTGCGGAAAAATCCGCGGATAACTTGATAAAGTCGATAGAAGAAAGCAAGAAAATTTCTTTGGAAAAATTTTTATTCGCATTGGGAATTCATTATGTCGGTGAAGAAACGGCCGTATTGATTGCTAGGGCAATCAATACGGAATTTCCAATTTCCAATTTCCAATTTCCAATCAAATCGCAATGTCCAAATGTCAAAATGAAAAATGGATTGGTGAGCGTGGAAAATATTGAGGATGTTGTGAATGCATTTATTTGTTTTCCAAAGGAATGCTGGTTGAGCATAAAAGGTATTGGAGAGAAATCGGCGCAAAGTTTGTTTGAGTGGTTTAATAATCTTGATAATGTAGAAATGTTGAAAAAAATGGATAAATGTGGAGTGGTATTGGTTTTCCCTGAATTACAAGTTACTAGTTACAAGTTACAGGGTTTAACTTTTGTTTTAACCGGGGAAATGGATGGCTTTACAAGGGACGAAGCAAAAGATATCATAAGAAAAGAAGGAGGAAGCGTTTCTTCTTCTGTCAGTAGGAAAACCGATTATGTCGTGGCAGGAAAAAATCCCGGGTCCAAATATGAAAAGGCGATTCATCTTGGCGTTAAGGTTATTAATGAAGAAGGGTTTAGAAAGATTATAGAGAAATAAATTATAGCCGTAAGGAACATTGGTCATTAGCCGTAAGACAAGTCATTGGTCATAAGTTGCTTAAAAACCAATGACCAAAAAACCAGACCTACTGCCAATGACATTTGTTTCCAATGACTACATTAAAATGTTAACAAAGGAAGAAATACAACACATAGCCGGTCTTGCCAGAATTAGTCTGCGCGAAGAAGAAATCGAAAAATATCAAAAGGATCTTTCGGCTGTTTTGGATTATTTTGCCGAGCTTCAAAAATTGGATACGGAAAAAATCGAACCCATCGGGCATATTACCGGAATGAGCGATGTTTTCAGAAGCGACAGGGTAGAGGATTTCGGTTCGATTGGCAAAGAAGATATTATGAAAAATGCGCCGGAAACGAAAGATGGATATGTGAAGGTAAAATCAATACTATAATTTTCAATGATCAATGATCAATTTTCAATAAATGTTCAAAAAATAAATTTTCAAAATTAATATTGGAAATTGTAAATTGAATGTAAATTGAAAATTGTAAATTGAAAATTTTTTCAGATGATTAGAGATTTGCATAACAAGTTAATAAATCGTGAAATTACCTCGGTTGAACTTACGGAGAAATATTTTGATGCGATCAAAAAAAAGGATGGAGATATTGGAGCTTATCTTACTTTATTGGAAGAGTCGGCAATGGAACAAGCCAAATTTGTTGATGAAAAAATATCCAAAGGCGAGGAGATTGATCTTTTGGCTGGTATTCCGTGCGCGATTAAGGATAATATGTGCGCTGATGGCACCAGAACGACTGCCGGTTCAAAAATGTTGGATAATTATATCGCTCCGTATGATGCGACAGTTATCAAAAAACTGAAAGAAGTCGGTGCTGTTATTGTGGGAAAGACTAATATGGATGAATTCGCGATGGGTTCCTCTACGGAAAACAGTGCTTATCAGATTACGAAAAATCCTGTCGATACGGAGAGAGTGCCAGGCGGATCTTCCGGTGGAAGTGCCGCCGCTGTTGCCGCGGATGAAGCCGCGTGGTC
>Ga0172371_10004614_pt1 | contig 20746 bp, 15 predicted proteins | sample Lak12m_FD_114543 | JGI IMG/M metagenome (GOLD analysis project Ga0172371, IMG submission 114543) | Freshwater microbial communities from Kabuno Bay, South-Kivu, Congo - kab_022012_12m | ecosystem: Environmental > Aquatic > Freshwater > Lake | place: Democratic Republic of the Congo: South-Kivu... | reverse complement strand
CCACTCCATGGCGTGGCGTCGGCGTGGATGCAGCAGCTGCCGGCGAGGCGGGCGCTGAACGCGGCGAACGAGCCGCCGATGGCCACAGCCAGGTCGTTCGCGGCGACGCCGCCCGTCAGGTCAAGGAGCGACCAGTTGGTGGCCACGTTGGCGACGAAGTCGCCGCAGGCGTCGTGGGTGTCGGCGTAGACCTTCACCGAGGCGCCGGACGTGAGCGTGCTTGCGCCGATCGGGACTGCGGCCGCAGTGGGTCCGTCCTCGACGACGACGCCGGCGACAGGGCCAGGTGCGACAGGGAACACGCGGGCGGCGGGGTGGCCCGTAGCGACAAGGGAGACGCCGCCGATGATCGCGGCCCCACCGGAGGTCCACAAGAGGACTGGTACGGGGTCCCCGTACAAGGGCCAGGAGTTCCCGCCACGACGGCCGGAGCCGGCCACGGACCCCTCGCCGAACGGCACGAGGATCCCCCGCGGAACAGCTTGCTGGTCAGTACGACGGTCCCCGTGAAGTCGGTGACCCGGTTGCCCTGCACATCACGTAAGCCACCCGGACGAGCAGCGGCACGCCGACGGTGGCTGACGTGACTGGCGAGACCGCCGCATTGGGTGACGGCGACCCTCGTCGCCGGGCCGGCCCCGATCGTCATGCAGGGGGTCATGTCGGCGATGCCCCAGCTGCCGGCGGTCGCGCGCACGCGGAAGCTCCCCCCGTACTGCGACGGCACGACCAGACAGAAGCGCGTTGAGCCGGACGCGTCGGTCGTGGTGTGCCTGAGCCCGATCGTCCCCACCGGACCCGACCTGGTCCAGCGGGCGAGGACGCCGGGAAGACGGACCAGGCGTCCGTCCTCGTCGTACAGCTGGGCGACAGCGGTCATCCGCTGGCCGATGCCCGGTGTGGAGTCGTCGACGGTCACCCGGAGGCCGACTGGCTTGCTGAAGCTGCAGATCGCCTTGCCGGCGTCGCGGTGCCCGAGACCGCATCCGCACTGCCGGCCGGGCTCACGGCCACGATCTGCGTTCACTCGGCCATCGAAGCAGGGGCTCGTGAGCGTGACCGCCCCGACGAAGTCGGTCGCCGTGTGGCCCTGCGCGTCCTGCGCCGTCGCGCGGACCCCTACGGTCGAGCCGTACCGCGCGAGCGCCGTGAAGGTCAGGAGGGCAGTGCCCGAGGGGTCGGTGGTGCTTGTCCCGAGTCGGAACGTGCCCTCGGAGCCCGAGCGGCTCCAGACACGCTATCGGCAGCGGGGGCAACCGGGGAGAATCCCTGCAGGAATCGGGCGGTCAGCGTCGACGGGCGAAGCCGAACCCCGGCACCGCCTCCAGCCCTTCGGCCGGGACGAGGGGGCTGGCCGGCACGCCTGGGTGCGCCGCACCGTGATACTCGCGCGGCGCCACGTCGTTCGGGCCGTCGGGGTAGAACAGGCTGGCCAGCGCCTGGATGTGGTCGCGGCCGACGTCGAGCTCGAACTGGCCGCCGCCATACACTTCCATCCCGGCGGCCTGCGCGCGCTCGATGCACTCGAGCAGCGCACGCAGCGAACCGAACCGCGACGGCTTGATGTTGAGGTGGCGGAGCATCGGCGCGGCCGGCGGTCCGGCCGGGTCGACGGCCCGCAGGGCCGGCGTGTCCACGGGCGCCTCCGGCGGCATCGCCGCCTCGCGCGGCGCCCGCTCCCACACGCGCGCCGTCAGGTCCTCGACGTCCTGCCAGGAGTGCACCGGCGCGTCGAAGCTGAAGCGCTCCTCCTCTCTGCGCAGCGCGTCCCTCGCCGGTCCGTCCAGGGCCGGGTCCTCGAGCACCGTGCCGGGGAACGTGTCTGCGGCGTTCCGGTACTGCACAGGGTCCGGTGGGTTGTCCACCGGCGAGCCCTCGTAGAACGACTTGAAGTCGAGCACGCGGACTCGGCCGGTCGCGGCGATGCGCCGCATGAGGCCCACGTCCCACGCCGGCGTCGGGTCGAGCTTGAACTCGAGCTCCGGGTCCACGGCGAGCCAGGGCACGATGTCCAGCCTGGTCGAGACGGCGAAGCGCACCGGGCGGTACGGGCGGCCGAGCGCCGAGCCCAGGGACAAGCCGTTCTGGCGGAGGGCCAGATCCAGCGCGGCGCTCTCGAACGCCCAGCGCCGGTACGGGCGCACGAAGTCGTGCTGGGGCGGCCTGCCGGGGTACAGGTCCAGGCCGCCGAGCCGCTCGGAGAAGCTCGCGAGCGTCCACTCGCCTGCCAGCGGGAACCCGAGCGGGTAGTCGTCGTGGTCCTCGGCCGCGTAGGTGACGTCTTCCCCGCGGCCCTCCTCCCCGCCTCCCGCCAGGCGGATCACAGTGGTGACCCGGAGGAAGCCGCTCGACACGTCCAGCTCGTGCCGCTCGACGCTGTAGCCGTCCACTGAAAGCGGCAGGCCGGCGAGGCGGTCCCATGGGCCGGCCCGAGGCGGAACGGCTGTCGTCTCTCGCGTATCCATGCCGGCACCCTACCCGGCCCGCTGCGGCCTCACGCCCGCTTCACGCCGGGACGGCCCGGCAGCGCCGTCCCGCTCAGCGCAGATGCAAGTGCAGGAACTGCCAGTCACCGGCCACGCGGTCGGGCACGAAGCGCAGCTTCTGCCCGGCCCACTGGGACGTGCTCCAGACGAACGGCTCGCCGTTGATCTCGGCCGTCCCATACTTCATCCAGAACGCCGTGGTCCCGGCGCCCCTGTCGAGCACGCCCTTGAGCTTGAAGGCCTGGCGCACCTGCGAGGCCGTCACGACCTTCGCGTCACAGGAGCCGTCGGGCACGGTCTTGGGGGCCGGCGTGAGACCGTAGCCGAGGTCCCAGCGCCCGTAGATCGAGAGCGGGTTCGCGGGATCGGTGTATGTGATGAGCGCTTTGGCGGACTCCACGTCGTGCACGCCAGCAATCCGCGCCAGGAACTGCGGGCGCCGCGCCGGGCGGTTGTCCACCGACTCCAGCTCACTGCGGACGACCTGCGAAGCCGGGAAGTTGATGCCCAGTACGTAGGTGGGCGTGACCAGTTGCTGGTCGTAGGTCGTGTCCAGCCCGACAGGGCTGGTGGTGACCTCGACGGCGTCCCTTCGGTCGGGCCTGTAGAAGACGAAGGCATCGTACGACATCTCGACATAGCCGATGTCCCCCGTCTTCGCGTCCGCGACCATGTACCCGTTCATGTAGGTGCCGGACGCCTCTAGGGAGATGAGGCGGAAGAAGTCGTCGATCGAGTCCGAGAACTGCTCGGCAAGCGCCGCCCGCCAGAACATCCAGAGGCGGTCGGCACGAGCCACGGTCTTCGCCCAGCGGTGCGTGGTCTCGTTGAACATGATGCCTTTGCCGTTGTAGCCGAAGTCGACGCTGGAGCACAGCAGCCCCGGGCCGGCGGTGTTGGCGGTCATGAAGTCGCCGGCCACCCACAGCGACAGCGCCTGGCTCTGATCGAGGAAGCTGTTCCAGTTGTTGTGGGTCAGGTAGACCTCGCCGCCACGCGAGAGGACGAAGGCCGAGCACTTGCTCGGGCGCGCATCCGCGATCTCCACGGGCACTGGCGTCTCGGGGAGCATGTAGAGGGCGTCCTGGTTCGCGTTCACCCAGTAGAGGTCGAGGAAGGTGAGCGACTTCGTCTCGTACCCGAGGGTCAGCTCCTGCGGCTTCAGCACCGGTTCCCAGTTGGCCGAGAACGGCAACGACCGCGGCCGCTGCAGGGTGGCGCCGTGGTAGATGCCGAGCAGGCGGTACATCAGGCGGCGGAGCTCGCGAGCCACGATCGGGTCGTCCGTGGTGCGCATGTACTTCAGCGTGTACCGCCAGTTGGTCGTCAGCACCTGCTGCGCCTCAGCAAGCTCCTGCGGCGCCGGCGGGATCGCCTTCGGGAAGGAGTGGGACGGATCCACGAGATAGGCGCTGTCCCAACAGTTGTCGCGCGCGGCGATGATCTGCGCGCGCTGCAGCCGGCCCTGGATGAAGCCGGCCTCGTACTCGGCGCGGAAGACGTTGGGAGCCGTGGAGACCACGCTGGTGTTGTAGATGTTGTCCACAAGCTCGATGAGACCCCGGGAGTCGGCGTCGATGCGGTAGGTGTGCAGGGCCGGGTGCGCCGTACCCGGCGCGACCGGCACGGCGACCGCCGGCGCGACGATCGAGAGCAGCGCGAGCACCAGCCCTGCGACGAGGACGCTCGACACGCGCGGTGACACCCTGCTGGACCCCTTCATCTTCACTCCCTCCCCGGTCGCGCGGCCTGCCCGCCGGCGGCGAGACGGCCGAGCCTCTGCCATACTTGCGTCCCGTGCCCGTCCAGTCCCACATCGGCATCTCGACCAGCGCGTACGCGGGCGACCAGCTGGCCCCCACGCTCGCCCGCATCGCGGCGTTCTCGAGCGCGGCGGAGATCCGCTCGTTCGGGCTGCACACGCTGCTCAGCGAGCGGAACCGGCGCGTCTGCCATGACGCCGGACTGGAGTACACAGTGCACGGTCCGTTCTCTTACATCGGCATCGCCGCCGTGGATGAGAAGGAGCGGCGGGAGGCGCTCGACGAGCACCGCCGCCACCTCGAAGCGAGCGCGGCCATCGGCGGCCGCCTGTACGTCGTGCACCCTGACTGGCGGCCCGACGAAGACGCCGGCCGCGACCCACGGGTGATCGCGGCCCTGGCCGACTCGTTCGGCGTGCTGCTCGACCTCCAGCACGAGTACGGCGTGGAGATCGTCGTGGAGAACATGCCGGGCGCCGGGCACTCGCACTTCACGCATCCCGGGGACCTCGACCTCCAGGGCCTCGGCCTGCTCCTCGACGTGGGCCACGCGAGCATCACCGGCTGTCTGGACGCGTGGCTCGACGACCCGCAGGCGAAGCTGCGCCACGTGCACCTGCACTCCAACGCCGGCGTGGGCGACGACGCCGACCCGCACCTGCCGGTCGGCGCCGGCGTGGTGGACGCGGCGGCCGTGCTGGCCGCCGCGCGCGCCGCCGGCGCCTCCGTGGTCCTCGAGCACTCGCGCGACGAGCACGTGGTCGCCAGCGTCGGCCACCTTCGACGGAGCGGCCTCCTGGCCTGAGCGCAGAGCCGGGCGGCCCGTGGGCTCACGACGGCGCGCCGCGATATCCCGTGAACGCCAGAGCGAGAGCCCTCGACGCATGTGCGATACTCGCGGAATGGAGTGCATCTCGCACGTCGGCGTGTCCACAGGGGCGTACCTCAACCTCTCGCTCGGCGCCGCCCTGCTGCGGATCTCTGAGCTCACCGCCTTCGCCGAGATCCTGTCGCTCGGGCGGCACTCCATCCTCGAGCCGGCCAACGCCCGCGTGATCGGCCTGGCCGGCCTGCCGTTCAGCGTCCACGGACCCTTCGAGCACTTCGAGCTGGGCAGCCGCTGGGCCTCCCGGCACAAGGCGGCGATGCAGGTGCACAAGCGGCACATCGCCGTGGCCGCCGAGCTGGGCTGCGGCCTGTACGTGGTGCACCCGGACGTGCAGCGCAAGCCACGCGTACGCAGCAACCGCGTCGTGGCCACGATGCAGAAGGCGTGCGAGGACTTCACCGCGCTGCAAGAGGAGTACGGCATGCCCATCGCCATCGAGAACCTGCCGTTCGCGCGTCACTCGCACTTCGTCGCCCCGGACGACCTCGACATCGCGGGCATGCACATCGCCTTCGACGCCGGCCACGCCGCCATCACCGAGACCCTGGACGCCTGGCTTGAACGCCGCGACCTGCCGGTGCGCCACGTGCACCTGCACGACAACAAGGGCGTCCACGGCGGCGACCTGCACGAACCGTGCGGTACCGGGGTCGTCGACGCGGCCAAGGTGATCTCCGTGGCACGTGAGATGGGCGCCACCATCATCCTCGAGCACAAGAACGAGGACGAGGTGCAGCAGAGCTTCGACTACCTCAAGGAGCGCGGCCTGCTCACCCAGTGCGAGCTCTGAGCGAAGGTGGGGGTGAGAGCGAGTTGAACGGCAGCACCGATCCCGCGACGCTCACCCGGTTCCTGCAGGGCCTCGAGCCGTTCGCGTCCCTCGAGGCCGCCGAGCTGCGGGCGGTCGTCGCGTCGGTCCAGCGGCGCGACGTCGCCGCGGGCGAGCCGGTGCTCGTGGAGGGCGGCCCGCCCGGCACGCACCTCTTCGTCGTCCACGAGGGCACCATGGAGCTCTCGCGGGCCGACACCCTGGTCGCCATGGTGAGCAGCGGCGAGATCTTCGGCCACCCCACGCTGCTCACGCAGCTGCCGCCCGAGTTCACCGTGCAGGCGCGCAGCCGCACCATCCTCTACTGCATCCCCAAAGACGTCGCCGTGGGCCTGCTCTCCCACCCTGCGGGCGTGCGCTGGCTCGCCCTGAACCACCGCGAGCGACTCATCCAGGCGGCGCGGTCCATGAGCGCGCTGCCCGAGGTGCGCACCCTGCCCGTCACGGCCGTCGTCCGCAGCACGCCGCTCTTCTGCGAGGCCGGCACGACCATCCGCGAGGCGGCGCGGATCATGGCGGAGGGCGGCCGCTCGTGCATCCTCGTGCGCCTGCCCGAGGGCCTGGGCATCGTCACCGACGTGGACATGCGCGACAAGGTCGTAAGCGGCGAAGTGTCGCGCGACGCCCCGATCGCCGCCATCATGAGCACGCCGCTGCATACCATCGGCAGCGGGACCCTGGCCCCCGAGGCCAGCATCGCGATGATGTCGGCAGGCGTGAACCACCTGCCCGTGCTCGACCCCGACGGCACCGTGGTCGGCATCGTCTCAGCCAGCAATCTGATGAGCCTCGAGGGCCGCAGCCCCTTCGCGCTGCGCCGGTCGATCCAGTGGTCCGCGGACGAGGACGAGCTCGCGAATGCCGCGGCCGATATCCCCAAGCTGTTCCTCGACCTTCTCGACGCGCACCTCGACGGCCCCTCACTGACGCGCGTCATCACGGTGCTCGCCGACTCCATCACGGCGCGCCTGCTGGAGCTCGCCATCGACAGCCTCGGCGACCCGCCGGTGCCCTTCGCCTGGCTGGCCTTCGGGAGCGCCGCCCGCAGCGAGCTCACCTTGGCGTCCGACCAGGACAACGGGCTCGCCTACGCCGACACCGACGACCCGCAGGTGGACGAGTACTTCCGCCGCATGGCGGAGCAGGTGAACGGCGGCCTCGCGCGCTGCGGGTTCCCCGCAGACCCACACGGCGTACTGGCCCGCAACCGCCAGTGGCGCACCACGCTCAGCGGCTGGCAGCACATCTTCAGCCACAGCCTGGAGGGGCGCGACCTCGACAGGATGGCGCGCGCCAGCGTGTGCTTCGACTACCGCCAGGTGGCCGGGGAGCTCTACATCGACCAGCCCCTCACCGACATCATGCGCACCGTCCCCGAGCATCCGCTGTTCCTGCGCGGCCTGGCGCAGCTGGGGGAGACCGTGCGCCTGCCGCTCGGCTTCCTGCAGCGGCTGGAGGGCTACTTCGACATCAAGAAGGGGTGCCTCGTCCCCATCCAGAACCTGGCCCGCTACCAGGCCTTCGCCCGCGGCATCGTCCTGCAGGGCACCCTGGAACGCTTCTCGGCGGTGTGTGAGCTGGACGCGCAGACGCGGGAGTGCGAGACCACGCTTCGTGAGGCCTTCATCACCGTGACGCGCATCCAGCTGGAGCACCACGCGCGTGCGGTCCGCGAGGGCCGCGCCCCGGACAACATCCTCGACACGTCCACCCTGCGGCCGCTCACGCGCGCCGACTTGCAGGAGACGCTCCGCGAGCTGGCCGCGGCGCGCAAGCGGTTCCCGCGCGCCGGGGAGTGACGCCGGCAGCGGCGCGCGGCGCGCCGGTCCCTCTCCGGCCGCCGGCACCGCGCACGGGCGGCCTGCGCGCCGGCGCCCTCTGATAGACTTCGTCGGGTGCCGCTCCGGCGCCCCCGCACGTACACAGCCGAGCGAAAGCGCACGCCATGAGCCAGTCCTTCTCCTACTCCGGTACGAGCGACTACATCGCCGCGCCCGAGCTCATGCAGACCGTCAACGTGGCCGTCCAGCTCGGCCGCCCCCTGCTCATCAAGGGCGAGCCCGGCACCGGCAAGACCATGCTGGCGCAGAGCATCGCCGCCGGCCTCGACATGCCGCTCATCGTCTGGAACATCAAGTCGACGACGAAGGCACAGGACGGCCTGTACGTGTACGACACCGTCCAGCGCCTCTACGACGGCCAGTTCGGCGACCGCGACGTGAGCGACATCGCGCAGTACATCAAGCTGGGCAGGCTCGGCGAGGCCTTCCGCAGCGACGCGCGCGTGGTGCTCCTCATCGACGAGATCGACAAGGCCGACCTCGAGTTCCCCAACGACCTGCTGTGGGAGCTCGACCGCATGGAGTTCCACATCCCCGAGACCCACGAAGACGTGCAGGCCGTACACCGGCCGATCGTGCTCATCACCTCCAACGCCGAGAAGGAACTGCCCGACGCCTTCTTGCGGCGCTGCGTATTCCACTACATCGAGTTCCCCGACACGGCGATGATGGAGCGCATCGTGCGCGTGCACGTGCCCGACCTCGACCGCAAGCTGCTCGAGCTCGCCATCCAGGCGTTCTACTGGCTGCGCGACGTGCCCGGCCTGCAGAAGAAGCCCAGCACCAGCGAGCTCATCGACTGGGTGCAGGCGCTGGCGCGCGGCGGCGTCGACCCGCAGGTCATCGCCGCGCGCCTGCCGTTCATGGGCGTGCTCCTCAAGAAGGATCACGACGTGGACGTCGCGCAGCGCGCGCTGGCCGGCGGCCGGCGGCGGTAGCGGGCCCGGCCCGGCGCCGCGGAGGCACCCGTGCCCGTCACCGGCTCCTTCGAGCTCGTCGCGGCGCTCGTCATCGTCGCCGTCCTCGTCGTCATGCTCGTGCTCGCCATCCGGCGCGTGCTCAAGCAGCTCCGCGACCGCTGAGGACTCCGTGTTCACCGACTTCTTCTACCTGCTGAGGGCCTACGGCGTGCCGGTCACCGTCACCGAGTGGCTCGCCCTCATGCGGGCGCTCGCCCTGGGCCTGGCGCCGGCCGGCCTCGACCAGTTCTACGCCGTCGCGCGCAGCGTGCTGGTCAAGTCTGAGGCCTACTTCGACCAGTACGACCAGGCGTTCGCGGCGATGTTCCAGGGGATCGAGACGCCGGCCGCGATCCAGGACGAGGTCTGGGACTGGCTCTCGGACCCGCTGAGCATGCCCGGCCTGAGCGAGGACGACCGCCGGCGCCTCGCCGCCCTGCTCGAGGACCTCGACCTCGACGAGCTCAAGCGCCTCTTCGAGGAGCGGCTCCTGGAGCAGACCGAGGCCCACCACGGCGGCAGCTACTGGGTGGGCACCGGCGGCACCAGCCCCTTCGGCCACTCCGGCTTCCACCCCGGCGGCATCCGCGTCGGCGGCGAGAGCCGCAACCTGAGCGCCGTGAAGGTCGCGGGCGAGCGCCGCTACCGCGGCTACCGCACCGACCAGGAGGTCGGGGTGCGCCAGTTCGAGCTCGCCCTGCGGCGTCTGCGCCAGCTCAGCTCGCGCAACGAAGGCCTGCCCGACGAGCTCGACCTCGACGAGACCGTCGAGGAGACGGCGGGCAACGCCGGCCGCCTGAGCCTGGTCTGGCGCAAGAGCCGCAAGAACGCCGTCAAGGTGCTGCTGCTCATGGACGTGGGCGGCTCCATGCACCCCTACATCCGTCTCTGCAGCCGGCTCTTCAGCGCCGTGAACCGCAGCAGCCACTTCAAAGACCTGCGCTTCTACTACTTCCACAACTGCGTCTACGACTGGCTCTACACGAGCACGCGCATGACGACCTCCGAGGCCATCTCCACGCGGCGCGTCCTGCAGGAGTTGCCCAGCGACTACAAGCTCATCATCGTCGGCGACGCGGCCATGGCTCCCAGCGAGCTCACAGCCCGCGACGGCATCATCTGGTGGGGCTTCGGCAACGAGGAGCCCGGCATCGAGTGGCTCGAGCGGCTGCGCCGGCACTTCGACCACTCCGTGTGGCTCAACACCATCCCCGAGCAGGACTGGGAGCGCGCCTACGGCAGCGTGACCATCCGCAAGGTGCGCGAGGTCTTCCCCATGTTCGAGCTCACGGTCGACGGCCTCACCGCCGCCACGAAGACGTTGATGGTCCGCCACTGACCACGACGAACGTTCCATGCACCGGGCGATGACCGCGGCCGACTCATGGTGGTGAACGATCATGAATCATACGGACGACATCCACACCGAGCCCCGCGCCTTCGCGATCGCCGCCAGTGCGTTCGCCGACGCCGTCCTGAGCGACACCCTGGCGGTCCTGGCCGAGCAGATCGCCGAGGCGCTCGACTGTTTCGAGTGCTGCATCTACGACTACCTCCCCGAGCGGGACTCCCTGCGCGCCCTCGCGATCTGGTCGCGCAGGCTCTCCGCCCGCGACCGCGAATGGGTCGGCAAGGTCCACGACCTGCAGGAGATCCCCGACTTCGAGCAGGTCATCGCCGGGCGCGAGGTCGTCATCTCGCACCCCGACGACGCCGTGGACGCGGCCACCTCGGGGTTCAAGGACATGCAGTACTGGGGCGAGCTCGCCGCCGTGTGGGCGCCCATCATCCACGGCGGTCAGGTGCTCGGCATCCTCGAGCTGACTGAGAAGGAACGCCAGCGCGAGTTCAGCGTGCGCGAGACCACCCTCGTGCGCCGCATGGCCACGCTCGCCGGCATCGCCCTGTTCAACGCCCACCTGCGCCGCGAGATGGAAGAGCGCAACCGCCAGCTCACCGCGCTCATCGACTCGTCCAGGGCGATGCTCTCCACTCTGGACATCGACGAGGTCCTGGATGTGGTGTGCCGACAGGCGGCGCGCGCCCTGGACGCGGCCTGCAGCTACATCTACGAGTACGACCCCGAGGACGACGCCATCATCTGGCTGGCCGAGTTCCAGCGTGACCCGGCGCACACCTTCGAGGAGCCGATCGGCACCGTGTACCCCATCGACGAGCTGCCGCACGAGTTCGCCGTCGTGCACACGCGGAGGCCGGCCGACGTACGGCTCGACGACGCCTTCATCTCGCCCAACGCCAGGGCTCAGCTCACCGACTGGCAGGAGCAGTCGGCGCTCATGGTGCCGCTGGTCGTGGGCGACGCCGTGGTCGGCGTCCTCCAGATCGGCGAGACGGCCTACCCGCGCCGCTTCACAGCGCAGGAGGTGGGGCTGTGCGTCGCACTCGGCGAGCAGGCCGCGGCGGCCATCCACAACGCGCAGCTGTACCGCCGCCTGCAGGAGCAGAAGGACACCATCGAGCAGCAGGCCACCACCGACGGCCTCACGGGCCTCGCCAACCACCGGCATTTCTGGAACCGCCTGCGCGGCGAGGTGGCGCGCGCCCGGCGCTACGGACAGCCGGTCTCACTCCTCATGATGGACCTGGACGACTTCAAGACCGTCAACGACCACTTCGGCCACCTCTTCGGCGACGAGGTGCTGCGCGCCGTGGGCGGGGTGCTGCGGCAGCAGGTGCGCCAGGGCATCGACCTGCCGGCCAGGTACGGCGGCGAGGAGTTCACGGTCATCCTGCCGAACAGCGACTCGGTGCTGCCGCACCCGCTCGCGCCCACCGGGGCCGTGCGCACCGCCGAGCGCATCCGCGCCGCCGTCAAAGCGCTGCGCCTGTCGCCCCAGGCGGCGGCGTGGGACGGTATCACCGTGAGCATCGGCGTGGCCACCCTGCCGGCGCACGCCCTCGATGCCGAGGACCTCGTCCTCAAGGCCGACACCGCACTCTACGAAGCCAAGCAGGCGGGCAAGGACCGCGTGGTGGTCTTTCAGCCGGCGGGCTGAGGCGGGCGCCGGAGCCCGCGGGCCCGGCGGCGTGCCATACTGAGGCCACCGTGGCGCCGCCGCCCGACATCGCGATCTCCACCGGCGCGTACGCGCACCTGCCGCTCGCCGCGGCGCTGCTCACCATCCGCGAGCTGGCGCGCGCGGCCGAGGTCACCTCCTACCGCGAGCACTCGCTGCTGGACCTGGACAACGCCCGCGCCGCGGCGGCATCCGGTCTGCCCCTCACGGTCCACGGTCCGTTCTTCCGTGTGGACCTGGGGAGCCTCGACGAGACCAGGCGGCGGGCCGGCGTGGAGCTGCACCGCCGCCACCTGAAGGTCGCCGCCGCCCTCGGGGCGACCACCTACCTGGTGCACCCCGACAGGCAGCGGCAGCCGGGGCCGCGACGGCCGCAGGTGGTCGCAGCCCTGCAGCGCTCGCTCTGCGAGCTGCGCGAGCTGCAGGAGCAGACCGGCGTGACCGTGGTGGTCGAGAACATGCCGATCCCCGGGCTCTCGCATTTCGTGGCCCCGGGCGACGTGGACCTGTGCGGCCTCGGCGTGGGCCTCGACGTGGGCCACGCCTTCGTCTCCGGCACCCTTGACGCCTGGCTCGCCGACTCCAGGGCGCCTCTGCGCCACCTGCACCTGCACGACAACCACGGCGAGCCCGGCGCGGACGAGCACCTACCGCTCGGCGCCGGCGTGATGGACATCGCCGCGGTGATGGCCGTGGTGCGCGCGAGCGGCGTGCGCCCCGTCATCGAGCACAAGACCCCGCTGGACGTGGAGGCCAGCATCGCTTACCTGGACGCCCGGGGACTCATGCCGTGAGCGGTCCCGTGTTCAAGGCGACGCGCGACTGCTATCCTTCGCTCCTCTGAGGCGGTGACCCATGACGCCAGGCGCCACACCCGCGGCGGACGAGAAGGTCCGCGAGATCGCCCGTTTCCTGGGCCGGTACCCCCCGTTCGACACCCTCAGCCGTGACGAGCTCGAGAGCGTCGCGACGGCCGCACGTGAGTCTCACGTACAGCGCGGCGAGGCCGCCCTGGTGGAGAACGGACCGCCCGGTGAGCACCTGTACGTGGTGCGCGACGGCACGATGGAGCTCGAGCACAAGGGCCGCATCGTCGACGTCGTCACCAAGGGTCAGCTCTTCGGCCACCCCACGCTGCTCTCGGGCCAGCCGCCCGAGTTCACCGTGAGGGCGCGCGAGGACACCGAGCTGTACCTGCTGCCGCGCGCCGAGGCCACGGCCGTCCTGGGCCGGCCCGAAGGCGCCGCGTTCATCGCGCAGAGCTTCCGCGACCGCGTGCTGCGCACCTCCGCGGCGGCGCACGCCCTGCCGGACGTGCGCACGGTACCCGTCACGTCACTGATCCGGCGGGCCCCGGTCATCTGCCCGCCGGACATGACCGTGCGCAAGGTCGCACAGCTCATGAACGACGAGCTCGTCACGGCCGTCCTCGTCGAGACCGCACAGGGTCTGGGCATCGTCACCGACGCCGACCTGCGCTCCAAGGTCGTCGCCGGCGACATGCCACGGGACATGCCGGTCAGCTCCATCGCCTCCGCCCCGGTGCGCAGCGTGAGCGCCGCCACCCTGGCGCCACAGGCCAGCATCGAGATGATGCAGGCCGGCGTCAACCATCTCGCCGTGGTGGCCGCCGACGGCACGGTGCTCGGCGTGGTCTCGGCCGGCAGCCTCATGAACCTCGACGCGCTCAGCCCCTTCGCCCTGCGCTGGTCGATCGCCACGGCCCACGACGAAGACGCCGTGGTGCAGGCCGCGGCGCAGCTGCCCGGCCTGTTCGTGAGCCTCGTGGACGCCGGCCTGGACGGCCCGGCCATCACCCGCGTCATCACCCTGCTCGCCGACGTGATGACGTCCCGGCTCATCGACCTCTCCGTTGCGCGCCTCGGCCCGCCGCCGGCGCCGTTCGCCTGGCTCGCTCTGGGCAGCTGCGCCCGCAGCGAGCTCACGCTGGCCTCCGACCAGGACAACGGCCTCGCCTACGAAGACACCGCCGAGCCGGGCGCCGACGCCTACTTCGCCGCGATGGCAGACAACGTCAACACGGGCCTTGCGCGCTGCGGGTTCAGCTACGACGAGTCGGGCGTGCTCGCGCGCGATCCCCACTGGCGCCTGTCGCGCTCCAGCTGGGTCGGCGTCTTCCAGCGCTGTCTGGAGGTCTGGGACTGGAACCACCTGCTGCGCGCCAGCATCGCCTTCGACTTCCGCCGCGTGGCCGGCGACCTCGACATCGTCACGCCGCTCAGCGGCATCCTGCGTCAGGCGCCGCGCCGCGGCGGCTTTCTGAGCGGCCTCGGGCACCTGGCCTCGCAGATCCCCTCGCCGCTCGGCTTCCGCGGCCGTCTCACCGGACCGGTGGACATCAAGAAGAGCGGCCTGCTGCCGGTCGAGAACCTGGCGCGCTTCTACGCGTTCGCGCGCGGCATCTCAGCAGGCGGCACTGTGGACCGGCTCACGACCGTGCAGCAGCTCTCACGCGGCAGCAACGCCGCCGCCGACGCGCGCGCCCTCGGCGAGGCCTACGCCAGCATGTCGGCACTGCGGCTGCAGCACCACGCGGAGCTCATCCGCCGCGGCATCGCGCCGCACAACGCCATCGACACGACGAAGCTCCGGCCGCTCGCCCGGGTCACCCTGCAGGAGGCCCTGCGCACCGTGGCCGCGGCGCAGAAGCAGCTGCCCTGACGCGCGTCCGCGGCCCCGCCGGGCCGCCGCATCAGGTCTTCGCCTTCTCCCCGAGGCAGTAGAACCAGCCGTCGCGGCAGCCCACGTACACGCGCCCGTCCCACAGCGTGGGCGTGCTTTCGAAGCCGGCGTCGGTGAAGAACTGGTCGGTCTCCGTCACGCTCACGCGCCACCAGGTACCGTCGCCGTTCGCGCTTGGGACCGCCCCCTCAAGGCCCTGCTCGGAGGGCGAGAACGTGAGCTTGAACAGGTGCACGCGCTGGTCATAGCCGGCGGTGATCATCGTGTCGTCCAGCAGAAGCGGCGTCGAGACGGCGCCGGTGTTCCAGAGCTTGGCCACCTCCACCGGCGACTGCAGCCCCGGCTCCAGGTTCGGACCCTTCACCGTCTGCGTGCTCATCAGGTCCTGCGAGATGACGTGCGTGTAGCCGTCGATGGCGTTGAAGGCGATGAGCGCCGGCAACTTGCCGTCGCGGTTGTACTCGTCGTTGACGGCGCACGAGCCGATCACCCCGCCGCGCCACTCTCCCACCTGGCGCTCCCCGGTCGGGAAGAACCACTCCGTAGCCTGCTCCGGCGGTTTGCCCGGATCGAGGCACAACACGCCGCCGTGCCCCTTGATGTACTGCTTCTCGACCGGCACCAGCAACTTGCTGCGCCGCGTCGGCACCACCGTGCCGTCGAGGTCGGAGCCGATGAAGTAGTCCCACTGCACCGCCAGGTCGCCGCGCCGCATGCCGTACACGTGGCCCGCCCCGGAGGCCACGTAGATGCGACTGCCGAGCACCGATGCCGACGATTCCAGAACGAGGTTGCCCTCGTGGGACGCCGCGCGCTTGTCGCCGAGCAGCAGGCGTTTCGCCTCAATCACCGGTGTCTTGAAGCCGCGCCAGTCCGTCGTCTGCAGCGGGTCGAGCGCGTAGAACCAGCCGTTCTCGACGCCGATGTACTGGCGCCCGTCGAGGAAGAAGCCGCTGCCGTCGGTGTCGCGGCTGTACGAGGCGGTCTTGACGACGGGCAGGCGCCAGAGCTCCTTGCCGCCGCCGAAGGTCACGGCGCGGTACGGCGCCACGCTAGGGTCGTCGATGCCCAGCGGATACCCGCGCCGCGAGCCGGCGCAGACGATGTACCTGTCCTCTTCCCCGGCCGGCTGCGGGTTCTCGAACACCGACGGGCTGCTCTTGATGATGTCGTCGAACTTGTAGGCCCACACCACCTCACCGGTCTCCGCGTCGATGCGGCGCAGGCGGTGGTCGTAGCCGCCCACGAGCACGTACGTCCTGCCCTTGTCGACGACGATGTTCGGCATCCCGGTCCAGCCGCTGCCGGACCACCTGTTGGGCGGGTCGCCCACGTCCTTGGCGCTGGTCCAGCCGGTGCCCAGCTTGACCTTCCACAGCACCTCAAGGCGCTGCGGCACCGGGCCGAGGCCGTAGAAGCGCCGCGAGTAGTTGCCGAGGAAGGTGCCCACCTTGACGCCGTCGCCGGTGAGCGACGGGATCGGCGCCGGCGGAACCGGGCCGTACGTGACGGGCGGCTCGCCGCCGCCCGAGCCGCCGCAGGCACATGCGGCGGCGCGCCAGACGATCAGCGCGAGAACGACGACCGCGACGGCCAGCGCGATGCCGCGGCGCCGTGCGAGCTGGCGCCGGCGGGCCGCTGAGCGGCGGCGCGCAAGATGCGCTGGGCTGCCGGGCGACGAGTCGATGCCGCACACCTTACTACGCCGGGAGCTCCGCAGGGAGCTGCCGGGGACGAGACGTCCAGCGGCACACGGCGACGGGCCACGACCCGAAAGTCACCCCTCGGGCCCAACCATCACCCTGGCGGCCCCTCATTGATCGCTGCAGAATACAGCGAAGCGTGAGGTGCCCGGGAGAGGGAGGGTACCGGATGGCGTCGCGGCGCCTCCCCTGGCAGCGGAGCGCCGGAACGGCCGCCGATCGCGACCCGGTGCGATAGGATGCGGCCGGGCCCGGAGACGCGCCGTGCCCGACCCGCACTTCCGCAGCGACCACGGAGGACACCATGCCGACCGACATCGACTTCCTGCGTGAGCTGTGCGCCGCGCCGGCGCCCACCGGCTTCGAGGCGCCGGCCCAGGAGGTCTTTCGCCGGCGCCTCTCCCCCATCGCACGGATCGGCGGCGACCCGCTCGGCAACGTCTGGGCCGAGGTCAACCCGGAGGGCTCGCCGCACATCGTCGTCACCGCCCACAACGACCAGATCGGGCTCATCGTCACCTACGTCGACGACGACGGCTTCATCTCGTTCGAGAAGATCGGCGGTGTGGACCCCGGGCTCCTGCCGGGCCGCCACGTGGTGCTGCACGGCGCCGCCGGCCCCGTGGACGGGGTCGTCGGCCGGCGACCCTCGCACAAGATGACGCCCGAGGAGCGCGGCAAAGCCCCTGAGATGCACGCCCAGTGGATCGACATCGGGGCCGCCTCACGCGACGAGGCGCTCGAGCGGGTGCGTGTCGGCGACCCCATCACCTTCGAGGCGAAGTTCATCCCGCTCGGCAACGGCCGCTACGCCTCCCCGGGGTTCGACGACCGCGCCGGCGTCTACGTCGCGGCGCGCGCCCTGGAGCACTACGCCGCCGGTCCGGCCGCCGCGTGCATGACGGCCCTCGCCACGGTCCACGAGGAGACCACCTTCATGGGCGCCAAGGCCATGGGCAGGCGGCTGCAGCCCGACGTCATCATCGTCGTCGACGTGGACTTCGCCAGCGACGACCCCGGCAACGAGGCCAAGAAGATCGGCGGCGAGGTCAAGCTGGGCGCCGGTCCCGTCATCCACCGCGGCGCCGCCGGCAACCACGCCCTCCTGCGCCTGGCCCTGGAGGTCGCGGAGGCGGAGGGCATCCCGGTGCAGGTCAAGGCCATGCCCGGGCGCACCTCCACGGACGCCGAAGAGCTCATGGCGGCCGGCACGGCGGCGACGCTCTCGTACAGCGTGCCGCTGCGCAACATGCACTCCACGCTGGAGGTGATCCAGCCGGACGACGCCGAGGCCGGTGCGCTGCTGGCGGCCGCAGTCGCGCGGCGCGTGGCCGTGGCCTGGGACCCGGAACGCTTCGTCCCGCGCGCCTGAGCGATCGGGGCGCCGAGCGGGTCGCGTCGCGTCAAGGCCTGCGCGGGCCCGCGCCCGCGCGCATCAGGGCCCAGCCGGCAGGATCGGGCTGAGCGACGGTCCCGGTTCCGGCGCGGGCGCGGGAGATCCCATGCCCTGAGGCACCGCCCCCGCGCCCCCGCCGAGCAGGAGGATCGCGTCCGTCACCTGCTCCGAGAACGACGGCTGCCATTTCAGGCGGCCGCGGTCGAGCAGGTGGAACAGATCGGCGAAGTCGGCGTCCTCCAGGTCGGCGATGTCGCCGGGGTGGATGTACGGCACGCCGGCCTCGCGCGCAAGCGCCTCGGCGCGCTTGCGGTACGCCGGCACGACCCCGGCCCAGTCTGGGCCGGCAGCCGAGCCGTTCAGCGGCTGGTCCCACAGCACGACGGCGAAGCCGCGCTCCTGCGCCAGGCGCAGGACCTCGCGCAGCACCTCGAAGTTGTAGTCGGCGTTCTGCTCGTACAACCGCTGGTCGCGGGCCAGCACGGCGAGCACGTTGCGGCGCTTCGCGAGCGGCAGGGCGCCGTGTTCGCCTTTCAGCCAGTAGTGGTGTGCGTACGGGATGCGCACGCCCCAGAACGGCGCGTTGGCGCGCTCACGGATGTACGCGCCGGCGTAATCGAACATGCCCGGCAGCAGGCCCCAGGACCGCGACCCCCTGCCGTACAGGCTGGGGCCGAGCGCCTGGAGGCGCGGGCTGTGCACCAGGATGGGCTTGCCCTCCAGGAGTCCGGAGTCCTCCGCCGGCGACGTCGTGAAGCGCATCGGCGTGAGGCCGACGGCGAGCGCGACCTGGCCGGGCGGCAGGTTGTCGATGAGGGCCAGCGTGGCGGCGAGGCTCTCGCGGTGCGCCGCCAGGCTGATCACGTTGACCTTGCCGGCGCCGTCACGCTCGAGCTGCTGCGCCAGCGAGCGCTGGCTCACGATGCTCTCCATGGCGCCGGACCCGCCGAACAGATACAGCGTCGGGCCCTGCGGCGGGTCCTTCTTCAGCTCGGCAAGCTTGTAGGCGAGATGGATGTAGTCGTCGTTGGTGATGCGCAGGAAGCGGCCCTCGGACACGGCCGTGAACGCGCCGCGCATGAAGACCTGTTGCGCGACGAGGATGATGAGGCCGGCACAAAGCACCGCCACGAGCAGCACCAGCGGGTTCCGCTGGCAGAACCCGCCGGCGAAGGACTCGCGGCGCGAGCGCGCCGGCCCGCGCCCATCGGCGCCTGAAGTACTCACATGCACGACACCCACTCCGGTCAGAACAGCCCGACCAGCCACAGTATGGGCCCGCTGAGCGCATGCCAGAAGAGCGCCAGCGCTTTGAGGTACGACTGCGAGGCCACGAACGAGTAGCCCAGGGCGACGTACAGGAACGTGGCGGGATACCCGATCCAGCCGAGGAACCTCTCGTAGCCGGCGGCCGGAGGCAGCCCGGCCTTCTTGCGCGCCTTCTTGCGCTTCTTCTTCCAGCGCTCCCAGCGCGAGAACACCACGAGGCCAGTGCCGTGGTACAGCCCCCACGTGAGCCACTGCAGGTCGACGAAGTGCCACAGGCCCATGGTCAGCATGCTGGCGTACAGACCCAGCCACACCTTGCGCGTGAGGCCGAACACAGGGAAGTAGACGTTGTTGCGGCACCAGGTGGAGAGCGAGATGTGCCAGCTGCGCCAGAAGTCGCTGAGGTTCTTCTGCAGGAAGGGCAGGTGGAAGTTCTCCATGATGCGGATGCCGAACAGGGCTGAGAAGCCGATCGCGAGATCGGTGTACGCGGAGAGGTCGAAGTAGGCGCGCACGAAGACGAGGATCACGTACGCCGCGGGGACGAGGTCGTTCATGCCGCCCCAGTCGGGGTGCGCAACCCTGACCGCGTCGAAGATGCCCTTGAAGAAGATGGTGAACACGAAGTCCACGACGAAGACCTTCTTGAAGTAGCCGAGGGCGATGCGCCGTAGGCCGAAGTAGAAGAGCTGGCGATCGAAGCCGTAGCTGCGCTTCTCGTAGAAGCCCTGATAGGTCTCGAGCGGGCCGGCCGGGAAGGTGGGGATCCACATGACGAACGCGACGAGGCGCAGGAGGCTGTTCTCGGTGATGACCCCGCGCATGCAGTCGAAGGCGTACTGCAGCAGGCGGAAGACGAAGTAGCTGATGCCGAGCGGCATGATGAGGCGGCCCACGATCCAGTCGTCGCCGCCCCAGATGGCCTCGGCGCCCAGCCGGCCGTACTTGCCGATGGCCAGCGTGATCACGCCGCCGAGCACGACGAGCAGCACGACGCGCCCGCCGCTGATCCGGCCGCGTCGTTTGAGCTCGACGATCTGGTGTGTGAGGACGACCAGGGCGACGGCGATCGCCGCGAAGACCGGGTTGAGCGCGGCGAGCGCCGCCACCGAGACGGCACTGATGAACCAGAGCCGGGCGCGCTCGTGACGCCGCAGCGCCAGCCAGAACACGGCCAGCGCGGCGATCACGACGGGGATCAGATACCAGGTGAAGTAGATCTTCACCGCGCGGCGACCTCTGCGGCGGCCGCGCGGGCAGGACCGGCCGCACCGGCGGCCGCGCGGGCAGGACCGGCCGCACCGCTGGCCGCGCGAGCAGGACCGGCCGGGCCGGCGGCCGCGCGAGCGGTTTCCTCGCCCCGGAGCAGCGGCACGAGCGCCTCGGCCAGCTGCCGCTGCCAGAGCACGCGCCCGGGCTCGACGAGGTGTGAGAGATCGTGGAAGTCCTCGTCCGGCACGGCCGCGGCGGCGTTGACGTCCACGTAGGGCACGGCGTGCTCGTCGGCCATCGCCATCAGCGGCACCCTGTACTGCACGATGGCCTTCTCGAAGCGGTCACCGACGATGTCACGGTTCAGCGGCAGCTCCACGAGCACGGCGTGCACGCCACGCTGGCGGCAGAGCAGGAGGACCTGCTCGAGCATCGCCAGGTTGTAGTCCAGATTGCGTCTGAACACCGGGTAGCGCGACGTGAGCCACAGTCGGACCATGCGCCGCTTCTGCTTCGCCGAGTGATTGCCGGCCGCCGTGTACTGGTGCTGCCGGTACGTGCGCCCCGCCAGGCTCCCGCGCAGTGCCCGGCCTCCGTCGCCCCTCAGCTTGTCGGTGAGGTACGAGAAGATGCCGGGCAGGATCGTGAAGGAGTACCT
>Ga0172371_10004613_pt1 | contig 20747 bp, 15 predicted proteins | sample Lak12m_FD_114543 | JGI IMG/M metagenome (GOLD analysis project Ga0172371, IMG submission 114543) | Freshwater microbial communities from Kabuno Bay, South-Kivu, Congo - kab_022012_12m | ecosystem: Environmental > Aquatic > Freshwater > Lake | place: Democratic Republic of the Congo: South-Kivu... | reverse complement strand
TGAAGTCCGCCTCGTCCACCCCCTGGACCTGTGTGTTGGTGGTCGAGTGCTCGTCCGCGGATTCCTCCTCCTCCTCGGGCGGGGGCACATTGGTCCCGCCGTCCAGGAACGTCATGATCGTGCCACCCCCTGCCATCACCAGCAGGCACGCATACTCCTTGTAGAAGTCGATCGTGCCGTTCAGCGACGCGGCGATCCTGTCCTTCACAAGTTGCTCCACGTCGTCGCACGACTTCGGCTGCACGAATGCACCCGCGCCGGTAGGTATCGGCATTGCCGGAACCACGCCGGGCTTTGCCAACGGATTCCCGATCGCCACGGACTCGGGCGCGCCGATAGTCACGGCGCTGGCCCCCGGGTCCGCCAGGTAGAGCCCCGCGAGGTCACCCGGTTCCGTCGAGTCACATCCAGCGCCCGCCAGGAACCCGAATGCCAATGTCACTGCTGTCCATGCTGTCCACGTTCGCATCGTCCCCTCCCCTCTCCACATCCCAATTTGACGCTGGACAACGCGACATTGGCAAAGCGGCCCAACAACCGCAGCTCCCACTGCATTGCACACCCGCGCAGAGGTCCTTCGCTGCTCGGCAGGAAAGCTCGGCCGAGTGCGAAGGTGGAATGGCCTGCGCGCTCAGGATGACGTTTAGGAATGCAGATGTGCCTCCTGGAAATGCGAGTAGCCGGCCCAGTCCAGCCGTTGGCCGGTCTCGTCCGCGATGACGCCGACGCCTTTCTCGAACCGGCCGATCGCAGTGATGGGCGCCAACCCGCGGCGGCGGAAGTTGCGGCGCACGCCATCGAACCGTTCCGGGTCGATAGCCGCGATCAGCTCGTAGTCCTCGCCTCCGGAAAGCTGCCATCGGAGAACCCGTTCGGCCCAGGACACGTCTCCCCGGCTTGCCACGGTCGATGGTCGATGGTCGATGGTCGAAGTCCCCCCCCCGGGGCTGTCTGACAGGTCAGCGATTTGCTGCAACGCACGCGACCGAGGAATGTCCGACAGCCGGATTCGAGCGCGCAGGCCCGCGGCACGGGCCAGGTGGCCCAGGTCCTGCCCCAGCCCATCGGACACGTCGATGCACGCATGGCACGCACCCGAGCGCGCCAGAACCAGCCCTTCCTCCACCCGCGCATCCGGCTCCCAGAACCTCCTCGCCAGATACTCCCTCTCATCCACAGGAAGGATCTGCCTTTCCCGAAGCTCCCGTCCCGCCGCCCCCTCGGGGGCGGTGGCCCGAGCATGGCGAGGGCCGGTGGGGGGGCAAGTCTCGATCGGTTTCAGGATCAGCGCCAGGCATGCGGCCGAGTCGCCGGGCGTACCGGTGGTCGCGACTACGTCGCCCTCTCGGGCGCCTGTGCGAAGCAATGGGCCTCTGGGCAAGGCAGCACCGATTGCGGTGATGGTGATGTACAGCGGGCCGGGGGAGCGGCAAGTGTCGCCGCCGACGATGTCGTATCCCCAACGCTGAGCGGCCCGTTCCATGCCGGCGTACAGGGCCAACACGCCCCTGTCCGTGAAGGAGTCGGGCGCAGCAAGCGAGACCACGAACCAGAGGGGTTTGGCGCCCATCGACGCGATGTCGCTTACGTTCGCGGCCATGCTGCGGAACCCAAGCCGCTCCAGGTCCTTGCCCTTGACCGGAGGGAAGTGCACCCCCTCGATGAGCGCGTCGGTCGTCAGCACCAGGGAGCGCCTCGGCCCGTCCAGCACAGCGCAGTCGTCGCCGATGCCGACCCGGACTCCATGCTTGGGCTGGTGCAGCAGCTTTCTTATTGCCTCGATGCGCCTGAACTCCGCCTTCATCCTGCACCATCCCCGTTGGCCCGAACGCGGGCCCCTCCGCGTTCCGCCTCTTCCGATGGGATCGTTCTGCAATCCGCATTCCGAAGTCCGCCGTCGGTGGCCGCTGCCCCGTGTTCGATCAATGCGGGCATGGTTGGGCACTATCCTTCGACCTTGATGACTATGCCGGTGATGTTGTCCTTGCTGGTCTCCAGCGCCTTGCCGAGAAGCATGTCCATGCAGTGATTCGGATTGTCCGACACCGCCAGTCCTTCGAGAATGGCCGCTGGGGGCAGGTAGCCGTGCAGTCCGTCGCTGCAGATAAGCACCGAGTCTCCAGGCTCCAGATCGAGCTTCGTCTTCTCGATGATCAAGCGTCCCCCAATCCCAAGATGGTTGGAGAGTTTCTCATCCTCCGCCTTCTGCGGCTTCGTGATTCCGAGGAGACGTCCTTGGCGTGCGATCAACGCCATGCTGTCTCCTGCCTGGTACGCAATTGCGTGCACGTTGTCCTCCGCGACGTGCAGCACGGTCAGCGTGCTGCCCATTCCGTAGTATTCTTTCTGCGCCGTGCGCAGCCGCGTAATCGCGTCGTTTGCCTTGTAGATGAGGTCTTCGATGGTGGCAGGCCCGTTGAACATCGCGTCCGGAAGCTGGAAGAAGAGCGCGAGCTGATCGACCGCTATCGCCGCGGCCTGGCCTCCGGCCCTGTAGGACCCGATGCCGTCTGCAACGGCGAACACGGAGCCCCGTGACGCAGGTCCCGGTGCTGAGTCTCCGTGGAATATCCTGAACGCGTCGTCGTTCGACTTGCGCACCGTCCCCTGGTGTGTACGGCCTGCGGCCGCAATCCTGTTCATGGTCACCACCTTACTTGAAGCTCACCAGGTCAACCGACCAGGAAATCCTGTCAAAAATGCTGAAGTCGCCATTTGTGAAATAATCGATATTGAACGACGGGTCGAGCGACGAGGTCATGTTGAGCCTCTTGTCGCCGTCCGGGAAGACGTTGGCCCCCAGCTCCTGAACGATTGGCGGCAGTGGGACCGAGGTGACCTCGCCGTCCACGACGAGCACCCAGAACGGGTAGCCTTCCTGGTTGCTCAAGATCAGGTAGTGGTTGTCCGCTTCTGCGCCCTGCGTCCACATCTCCCAATCCAGGGAGGTGTAATCAAACGTGCTCCCTTCCTGGGGTTTGAGTATGTGCGGGAAGGACACGTACGGTCCAAGGTTGTAGGCCTGGATGCCCGCTGCGGCCACGCTGCCGGCGTCCACGGAGTAGTCGATGCACCGGAAATCTTCCACGGTGCCGGTCTGGATCGCGGTCACCTCACCACCGGCGGCGGAGAGCAGCACGCCGTCGTCTCCGGCAGCGAGCACGTTACCCGGGCTGCGGGCCGTAATCGCTCTCAGGTTGACGCCGAGGTCCAGCGGGTATGGAGTCAAGTCGTTCCCGTCGTGTCTCGCCAGGAGCCCGTCTCCTGCGATCCAGACGTCGTCCGGTCCGGTGCCGTCTATGGCGTTCAGCTCCTGGTCAGGGTACTCTGCGACGAGGGTCCACCCTGCTGCGCCGTGATTCCACGCTGCCGGCGGGTCGGTGAGGGTCCAGACGTCGTTGAAGTCCGAGGCCCACACCGACTTGAGCTGGTAGCCGCCCGGCCCGGGAATGACTTGCGTCGCAACGTCTCCGGTCAGCATGGCGAGCACCGCGGGATAGACGACTACCGCTCCACCGTCCATCGGATGGATGCCCCTCACCGGCTGGAACACGACCGGTGAAATCTCGGTCCACCCAACGCCGTCGAAGTGCCAGATAGTGCCGCCGTCGCCCCCGAGCCACATGCCTCCGGCGTCGTCCGACCGGAGAGTCGTGAACCCCTCGTCCAACGCCGGTACGCCGACAGCGGTCCAGCCGAAGCCGTCCCAGCGAAGGATCTCTCCCTCGTTGGTGGCAACGACGTAGTCGTTCGGACCGCCGTAGGAGAGTCCCACCACGTCGCCCTTGATCGGAGGAAAGACCGCGGTCTTCTCTCCCCAGTCGGTCACGACGATCATCCCGTCGCCCGACAGGTCCGGCACGTCGGTCACCATTCGAACCGCGTATGGCAGCGAGTACACGGTCTCGGACTGGATCGATCCGTAGAGCGAGTAAGTCGCTGCCTCGAGCTGGCCGGTCATGGACGACGGCAGGGGCTCGAGCTTGAAGTACCAGCCGTCGTGCACGAACACGGGCTCACGTGGCAGGGAGAGGTAGCCGTCCTTCCCAAGCTCTATGCTGGCCAACAGATACGGCTGCCTGATCCCGGCCGGATAGTACGGCAGGTCGTGGAAGCCGATGCGGCCCCTGGCGCCCAGCGGGATGCTGAGCACCACGTCCTGGTCCTTCTTCACCTGGCCGTTCAGCATCGGAATGTGGCGCTTGAGCCCCATGACCGTCGGCGTGAACAGCATTGTGTCCGGGTCCTCGTAGCCGCCGTAGCAAACGACCGCGACTTCGCCGACGCCGGCGTTGATGAAGTAGATCTGATGCTCGTTCACGGTTCCGCCCGGTCCCGGGTCGGGAGACATGCCGAACAACGACTTCTTCGATGCCATGCACTTCGCCATCTTCTTGCCCGCGGCAGGGATGCACCCCGAATGCTCAAGCGATACCTTGCCGCACACGAAGCCTTCCGGACAGTCTCCGGGCGACAGACACGCGGGCGCGCAGAACTTCCCGTGGTCGCCAAGCACGGCACAGTGGGCAGCGTCCGGAGGAGGCTCTGTTGGGTCGGCATCGTCAGGCGTGGGGAGGGTGCAGTCGGAATCCTCCTTGCACGGTTTGCAGATCTCGGTCTCGGGGCTGGTCTTTCCCGCACACGAGCCGGGGGGGATCACGACGTACTTGTCCAGCCCTATGACGTGTCCGCTGATGTAGGACTTCGGCGGCACGTAAGGCGAACCGCTGCCGCTTCCAAACACGATCTGATTCAGGAACACGGTGACGTTCTGGGCGTCGTAGTGGACCACGCTGTACAGGCTGTAGCCGGCCTTGGCCGCGGTTACCGTCTGCTTGCCTTTCAGGCCGGGGGTCGAGAAAGTGATCTGTCCCTTCTCGTCCGTGAACCCTTTGTGCGGCGAAGAGGAGTCTGTCCCCAGCATGACGAACGCGCCCACCAATCCCTTACCGTTCGAGGAATCAACCACGGTGACGTTGACCGATTCGTCGATGGGGCCGCCCCACGTGCCGCCCGAAGAAGAGCGCGGGTTGAAATACGTGTACGCCGCGGGCAGGACCACCGAGCCGCCGGGCCAGACGATGCTTGCATCGTAGGTCCCGATGGCGTTTGGCGGGGTCCTTGCGGTCACCAGCGAAGAATCGACGTACTGGAGGTCGAAGCACTTTTTCTCGCCGATGTAGAGCGTTGCATCCGCTGGGACCCCGGATCCGACGAACCGCACGAACGTCCCTCCGGCTCGTGAGCCGTAGTCGGGATCGAGGAAGAAGAGCTGGGGCGCTCCATCCATGTAGTTGAAGCCGGAAGGCAAGGTGTCCACGCCCGGCGTCGAGGCCACGGTCACATCAACCGGACCGGGGGAACCGGGCGGGGCGATTGCCTGTATCTTTGTGTCGGACACGGCCACGATTGCTGCGGCGAGCGTCTTCCCGAAGAGGACCTCGGGCGCCCCTTGGAACCCGCATCCGTCGATTTCCACCTGCGTACCGCCGGCCGGGGGACCAATTGCGGGCGAGACGCTTGCGACGGAGATCGACTCCTGGATCAGCAGCCCTGCGGGAAGGAGAGCGTTCCCTTCGGACGTGACAGCCAGCACATCCGCTGCCCCTGGGGCCAGAGGCGGCACGACAGCGTCCACGGTGCCGAGGTCTTCGTCCATGCCCACGATCTGGGTGGGCTCGTTGTCGATGAAGAGCAGGAGTTGGTCCGGGGCGCCCATCGAGTCCAATCCGACGGTGATCGCGCCGCCTTCGCAAGCGGTGATGAGCTGCGGCACGACGCCCACTATCTTCGGGGGTCCAAGCGGTGTCACGCCCGGCTCGACGTAGAGGAACGCTGCATCCAGGACCACCGGACCGCACTCGTTTTCGACCAGGACCGAGGCCGGCCCCTCCAACCCCGGAGGGAACTTGACCCGCATCTCGGCATGGGACAGCAACTCGATGGCCTCGGGTTGCGCGCCGCCAATTGCAACGGTGGTGAGCGGCGTGAACCCTGAACCTGAGAGCGTGACCCAGAAGCCCCCAACGATTGGCCCCGCGTGAGGGTCCAGCGAGAAGACGTTGGGAAGGCCGTGGTAGGAGAACGCATCCGTCAGCACAGCGGCGCCGCCGGGGCATTGCACTCTGACGTCCGCGACGCCGCACGTCCCGGGCGGGGTCACGGCCTGCATTGCAGTGTTCGAAGCCACGGCCACCTGGGTCGCCTGCCTCGTCCCCACGAAGAGCATACACCCGGCCTCGAACCCGCTTCCTTCCACCAGCAGCGGCGTGCCTCCGGAAGCGTCGCCGTGAGCGGGCTCCACCGAGTCCAGTGTGACCTCCGCCACGAACTCGAACGCGGAAGGAAGGACCGACTTGCCTCCGTCGTTTGCCGCGGAGACGTCAACCACTCCAGGAGGATGCACCGGCGTCTCGACGGTGCAGTAGTTGTCGTTGACGATGAACACGTTTATCGCGAGGGACTCGCCGAAGAAGACGTCCATGCCGTCCTTGAAGCCCGCGCCCACGAGCATCACGATCTCTCCGCCGAGCGCTGCCCCCGAAGCGGGCTCGATCGAGAACAGCGCCAACCCTTCTACGCTGCTCAGGTCCAAGTCCGGCAACCCGGGAAGGTCTGTCCCGTCGGGCACAAGCATTGCGTCCGGGACGGCCACAGCGTCGTATGCAGAGTCGCCCTCGGGTGCGAAGTAGCGCGGGCTCTCCGCGTTCGAGCCTATCTTGCCGCCGATGCTGCTCAAGTCTACACACGACGTGGCGCAATGCAGGGCAGCCGCAACGGCCAGGGGAAACAGGAGTTTGATACGCCTGCTCATGTCGTCTGGCGTGGCCTCCCTTTCTTCTTGCGGATTGCAGCCAGCAGCACGCCGGCCGCGGCGAATATGAGCGCTGCGCCGCCCGGCAAAGGCTGTCCGCCTGAGGTGCGGCACCCACAGCCGCTTCCCTGGTCGCCTGCGGCGGGTTCATCGCCTCCGGAGGGAGCGGCATCCTTCCCCGAGCCATCGTCCTCGGATGCAACTTCCGGCGTTTCAGGCACCTGCCCGGTCTTGTCCTTTTCGGCAGAGTCAACCGCTCCGGCGTCTTCGCCCGCGGAGTCCTGCTGGACCACTTCGAGCGAGGCGTCGGCCTGCGTGGTCACATCATCCGATTCTTCGACGACGGCCGGCTCTTCCACGACGTCGGGCGTGTTGGCTTCTTCCACGGGCCGAGGAGCGGAGCACTCGGGTGTCTCTTCTTTAATAATGTTAAAGGTATCCAGGAGCTTTTTATTGTCCGGGCTGTTGCCGAGGGTCTGCTCCATTGTGGCCCATGCCTCGTAGTGGAGCACGTTGTCGTTTATCTCGATGGTCACGTAATGGAGGTCGCCCGCGCAGACCTCGCTTCCGGTGGCCTCTCCACAGACCCAGTCGATGAGGTCGATGTTAATGCCGAGGATATTGAATTCGTCGTAGACGAAAGCTCCGGCGCCGCCGGTGATCACGTAGACGGTCCCCTGGTCGAAGCTTGCGACGGGGTTGCCTTGCTCCGGCGCTGCGCCTGCGGTCATGGGGGAGAAGCGCTCGTAGTAGTGGTTGTGTCCGAAGAATGCGATGTCCACGTGGTGCTTGTCGAAGATCGGGATGAGCGCTTCGTTCTGGCCGTTCTCGTTGGGCGGATGATTGAACTCGACCTCAGTGAAAATGAGGTCGAACTTCTGGTGGCTGGTATAGGGCGGATGATGGAAGAAGACGAACTTCCACTTGGCGGGGTTTTCCGAAAGCACCTTGTCCAGCCATTGCGCCTGCACGGAGAAGGGCGGGTCGCCATCGGACAATGTCTGAGTCGAAAGAGAGACGACGATTGCGTTGCCGTAAACGAAGTAGTAGTAGTCCTCGGTCCCGGAGACATCGTTGCGGGGAAGCTCGAAGACCTGGTTGTAGTTCATCGAGTCGCCGTTGCCCGGGCCGTCGTCGTGATTTCCGATGGACGGCATGAGGGGGATGTAGGACAGGTACGGCTCGCTGTTTTCGAAGAAGGTGTTCCATTGGTTGGTGTCGTCTCCCGCCTTCACGATATCGCCGGTGTGGACGAAGAAGGCGGGCTCTGTCTGTGCGGTCTCCTCGAGCACCGGGTGCCAATGGAGCTGGGGCATGAACTCGACGTCCGGCCGGTTGTCACCGAACGCTGCGAAGCGGAAGATGCCGCAACCGTCGATCGGGCCGGTGGTCATCTCGAAGGTGCCGCTCCAACCGCCTTCCGGTCCGCCAACGCGATAGAGGTACTTTGTCGAGGGTTCAAGCGGGGACAGAGCCACCGAATGCACCGCCCCCAGCGCATCATTTGCCATGAAGGCGGTCCCGGCGACCTCGTTCTCGGTGACGTCCTGCACCCCGTACTGGACGATGGAGGAGTCCTCCACCGAGTCGCTCATCCAGGTGACCGTCATGCCCGTGGATGCGTCCGGGGCGCTCCAGGAAAGGTGCACGAACCTGGGAGACGCTTCCGCCGCGCCCATCCGGCAGACCATCACCAACGCCAGCAGGCATTTGAATCGCATGGCCCCCTCCTCCGCTGCCGAATGTTATCAATGTGCCCGGCATGTAGCAAGGCAATGTGAATTCATTTGCTCTTGACGCAACGGGGGCAGTACCCGCATTATACGGCGCCGGAGGTCTTGGGCGATGAAAGTACTCGGGATTTCAGCATTTTACCACGATTCGGCCGCGGCGCTCATCGACAAGGGTGAGATAGTCGCGGCAGCACACGAAGAGCGGTTCACGAGGAAGAAGCACGACCCGGGGTTTCCCCGGAAGGCGGTGGGCTTCTGCCTGGACTGGTCCGGCATCTCCATCGACGAGTTGGACGCTGTGGTCTTCTACGACAAGCCGCTTCTGAAATTCGAGCGGCTGCTGGAGACCTACAATGCGTATGCTCCCGAGGGTGTTCAGCAGTTCGTGACCGCAATGCCGGTCTGGGTGAAGGAGAAGCTGTTCCTCAAGAAGCTGATCAGGGACGAGCTGGCCTCGATCCAGTCTTACGACGAGCGGAAGCTCAAGCTGCTCTTCTCCGAGCACCACCTGTCGCATGCAGCGAGTGCGTTCTTTCCGTCTCCGTTCGAGGAAGCTGCGATTCTGACTGTGGACGGGGTGGGCGAATGGGCGACGGGGTCGATATCGCACGGCAAGGGGAACGGGATCAAGCTGCTGCGCGAGCTCACCTTTCCGCATTCCGTGGGCCTGCTTTACTCCGCGTTCACCTACTACCTCGGGTTCAAGGTGAACTCGGGCGAATACAAGCTGATGGGGCTCGCTCCGTACGGGAGCCCGCACTCGGGCAGGGTGGAGGAGTACGTCAAGGTCATCCGCGAGAAGCTCGTGAAGGTCGCGGACGACGGCTCCATCTGGCTGGACCAGGACTACTTCGACTATGCGACCGGGTTGAGGATGATCCGGGAAGACAAGTGGGAGAAGCTGTTCGGGTTCAAGACGCGCACCGAGGCGGACGAGTTGGAAGCGCACCACTGCGACGTTGCGCTGGCCATCCAGAAGGTGACTGAGGACATCGTGGTGAAGAGCGCCGCGGAAGCCAAGCGCCTGACCGGGGCGAGGAACCTGGTGCTGGCCGGAGGCGTGGCGCTCAACTGCGTGGCGAACGGGGTGCTGCTGCGAAGCGGGATGTTCGACGACATCTGGATCCAGCCTGCCGCCGGTGATGCAGGTGGGGCGCTGGGTGCGGCGATGGCGGTGGACCACATCTACTTCGAGCAGAAGCGCGACGCTGACGGTGTGCACGACCGGATGAAGGGCTCATACCTGGGGCCTGCGTTCTCGGAGAAGGACATCGAGCTTGCGGCGCGCAAGTACAAGGCGCCGTTTGAGCGGAACGGCGATTTTCACGCGTTGTGCCAGAAGTGTGCGGGGCTGATGGCTGACGGCAAGGTAGTGGGATGGTTCCAGGGCCGGATGGAGTGGGGCCCGAGAGCGCTTGGCAACCGCAGCATCATCGGCGACGCACGCAGCCCGGAGATGCAGAAGAAGCTCAACCTCAAGATCAAGTTCCGTGAGGGCTTCCGGCCGTTTGCTCCGTCGGTGCTGATGGAGCGGGTGACGGACTACTTCGACATCAACGTGCCGTCGCCGTATATGCTCCTCATCGCGGACGTGGTGAAGGTGCGCCGCAAGGCGCTTCCGGAGGGGTACGACGGGTTCAACTGGCGGGACAAGCTCTACTACTTGAGGTCCGATATACCTGCGATCACGCACATCGACTTCTCCGCGCGGCTCCAGACGATCCACAAGGACACGAACCCCCGCTACCATGCAATTGGCAAGGCGTTCGAGGAGCTTACCGGGTACGGCGTATTCGTGAACACGAGCTTCAACGTACGCGGGGAGCCGATAGTGTGCACGCCGGAGGATGCGTACAAGTGTTTCATGCGCACGGACATGGACTACCTGGTGGTGGGGGACTACTTTTTCGACAAGAAAGCGCAGCCCGAGTGGAACGAGAAGGGCTGGAAACGGGAGCTCGACTGACATGGATGCGTTCAAGGACCTGTGGCTGTTCCTGAAGGAGAGGAAGAAGTGGTGGCTGCTTCCGATCATCCTTGTGCTGCTCATCGTCGGCGCTGCGATAGTTTTCGGCGGCGGCTCGGCGGTGGCGCCGTTCGTGTACACCGTGTTCTGAGAGGCAGGCATGAAGCTTCCGACCATATCTGATGTCAAGCGGATGGAGACGGTTGCGGTCCTGGCAGCGGCGTGCCTCGTGTTCGGGCTGCTGTTCGGTTCGATGCATCTTCACCACCTGGCGCTTGCCCTGCTGCTTATCGGGTTGTTCGTGAAACCCGCGGCCTACTGGATCTCCGTGGCCTGGCTGGGTCTTGCGGAGCTGCTGGGCAAGTACGTTTCGTTCGCCCTGCTGTCGCTGGTGTTCTTCGCGGTGCTGACGCCTATTGCCGCGTTGGGCCGTGCGATGGGCAAGACGCCGCTGCATTTGCGCAGGACGCCGTTTTCCGGCACCAGCTACTACTCGAATCGCGAGCACGAGTTCACCGCGGGAGACTTCGAGAAGGCGCACTGAGCTGGAACGTGTTGAGCGGCGGTCGAGTGTGATGGTCGATGGTCGATGGTCGACGGTCGATGGTCGGCGGATTGGGGATGGAGATGGAAGAGATGCGCTGGCATGGGGGGTTCGTAGTTGCCGTTCTCGTGCTCCTGGTACCGGTAGCGGCGGTGGCACAGATCGAGCCGCTGCGGGAGCAGCTTCCCGCCCGGTCGGTGGGCATGGCCGGCGTGGGGAGGTCGTTTGCGAATGCGGGTAGTGCGCTCTACCTGAACCCTGCGGCGTTGGGAATCTACCGGCAGTACATCCTCGGGGGGAGCTACGGGTACCACTATGCGGACGGTGCGGAAGCAAACGCCGTTTCGGTGGAGTGGACCGATTCCTCGCCCAACCCGTTCAACATGGGTCTTGGGTTCGGCTTCGACTTCGTGCCGCACGATGAGAACGACTACTTCGGGTACAACGGTGCGTTTTCGTACTCGGCCGGCGCAGGGGGGTCGGCCGCGCTTCACTTCGGGGTCGGCGGACACGGACTGTACAACGTGTCCGGGCTCGAAGACGACGTGTGGAGCTTCGACGTGGGGGTAGCGTTGGACTTTTCGCAGACGCTGCGGATCGGGGCGGTGGGCTACAACCTCGTTCGTTCGGGTGAGGTGGCCGGTGAGAAGCTCCCTCGCGGGACCGGGGGAGGGATCTCGTTCTGGACCGGGCCCGTCATGCTTGCTGCCGACGCCACTGCCCTCTTCGCGGTACCGGACGAAGCATCGGGCGAGGAGAAGACCCGCGTCACATACGCCGGTGCAGTGCAGGTCGCTCCGGTGAACGAGGTGGCGCTCCGAATGGGAGTGAGCCATGACCAGGACCCGTCGAAGACGCGACTTGCGGGCGGCCTGTCGATCATAGTGGAGCAGGCGTTCGGCTTGAGCTTCGGCTACCAGCAGGCAATCTCCGATGACACGGAGATCATCGCGGCCGTGACGATGGAGATTTACAACCCGTTCGGCCCTCCCCAGATGTGAGATTCAGCAAGGGATCGACCAGAGCAGACGCAATGGCCTGGTGACCCGCGGCGGTGGGATGGCCGTCAACCGGGAAGAAGACCTGCGCACCGGAAGCCTGGGCAGCGGCCAGGGCGGGCTGAGCGTCCACAACCGGGGCAGGCACATCCAGTGACGGGAAGTTGTCCACCGCACCGGCCGCTTTGAGTGGCACGTCGAGCAGGATGACTTGCGCACCCGCTTCGCAAGCCTCGCTCACGATCTGTTCGAGGAGCTTCCGGGTCAGCTCTTCCGACGACGAGCTGGAGCCGACCGCGCCTCTTACGTCCTTGTCCGGGAATGCTGCCTGCACGCTGCGCCGCAGCACCCAGCTCGAGACCATGGTGCGAGCCAGGTTCACGAGGTGCGAGTGCTGTGCGAGCCAGTCGTACCCCGGGACGTTCGAGAGCCTGTCGCGCACGAAGATCCCCGGCTGGTAGTTTCCCGACAGCTCGACGAGCTTGCCGTTGACCAACGAGTACAACCCCGAGACGGCGTTGTTGACCTGGTCATTCTGGAAGTAGGTGAGCACCACTGCGTGGGGGTGGTACTTGAGTGTGTGGTGCCGGAGCTGGATGAGCTCCTCCGCTGTCCCAAAGCCGGAGACGCCCATGTTGATGACCTCGGCCTTGGCGCCGCGGGCGCCAAGCATCTCTTCAAGTCTGACGGAGAACGTTTCTCCGTCTGCGACTCCGTGTCCGAGTGCGACGGAGTCACCCAACACTGCAATCCTCAGGGTTTCCGGGGGCGGCGTCTCGTCGTATTCCCGTTGCCCGCGGAACCCCTGAGAGTTGGTCGTGACGTGGTATTCGAATTCGGGAGTCGAATGGAAGCCGTCCACGTATGCCAGGTTCTTGCGGATGCCCCAGGGTGCGGACTCCACAAACCTGGGCATTATCGGCTGCGGGGCGATGAGGCGGACCAGCACTTCCGCCAGGCATAATGCGAAGGCAACGGACAGTAGTATCAGTGTGATTCTTGTGAATATACGGCGCATCACTTGTTCTTTTCCACGCAGGCGGCGACCAGTGCCATCGCTTGCTTGAGCGGAATGCCATGCGTTTCGGCGGCCCGCTTCACGTCCTCGAACTCGGGGGAGCGGTTGACGACCTTGCCCTCCAGCAGTGCGAGCTTGACGGGAATGGGGCCGAGCGGGGTGTCCACGGTGATCATCGTCCGGTCCAGACGCACGCGCTGGTGGGGGAACATCCGCAGACCGATGGCGGTGGTCTCTGTCAGGACCATGGTTGCAAGCCGGGTGCGGTCTTGTGCAGAGCACAACACGGAGAGCTGGACGGCGGGCCTGTTTTTTTTCATCTGGATGGGAGTTACCCATGCATCGAGCGCACCGGCCTTCAGGAGGACATCCAGTGCGTGAGCGACAATCAGGGGCGAGCAGTCGTCGATGTTGGTTTCGAGCAGCCAATCGTGCCCTTCCAGCGAGTCCCCCGGGTCCCCTCCGCTCCGGCCCCTGCCAAGCACTGAATCGCTGCCGGCAGCCGTGGAGTCGGGCGCTGCGAGCGTGCCCAGCACTGCACGAAGCAGGTTCGGGCGGTCTGGCAGGACGACGGTTCCCGCGCCCCAGCCGGTCGCCTCGACTACCAGGGGCGGCAAGGGGCCGAAGCCGGAGCACAGAGCCTTGATGATCGCGGCACCGGTGGGGGTTGTCAGCTCTGCATGGAGACCGGTTCCGTACGTGGGAAGGCCGCGTAGGATCTCCAATGTTGCGGGAGCAGGGAGTGGCATCCTGCCGTGCCTTGTGTCCACGAACCCCTCGCCCAGCGGCACTCTGGAGGCGAAGACCTGGTCGACACCCAGCGAGCACAGTGCGGCAGCGGTCCCGACGATGTCCGCGATTGAGTCCCATGCGCCCACTTCGTGGAAGTGGACGTCGCCTGGCTTCGAGCCGTGAATCTTGGCTTCAGCGCTTGCCAGCACCTCGAAGATGCGCAAAGAGATCTCCCTTACCCGGCCGTCGAGAGACGACCTGGTGAGGATCCGCACTATGTCTTTGTGAGAGTGAGGCTGGTGGGGCGAAGAGCGCTTCAGCGCGACGTTGAGCTTGAGTGCGTGGATGCCGCTCACGCTCACCTGCCTGGTCGAGATCGCAAGCTGCGACGGGGTGGCTGCCTTCACCTGTTTGCGCACGTAGCCCAGCGATGCGCCGAGGTCGAGGAGCGCTGCCAGGGCCATGTCGCCAGCGATGCCCGCGCAGAGATCGAAGTAGAGCGCCTTTCCCGGCATGCGTTCACTCCTCGGGCTTGCGGTTGATGAGCGATGCTGCGTAGGCAGCGCCGAACCCATTGTCGATGTTGACCACGGTGACCCCCGGAGCGCAGGAGTTGAGCATGGCGAGAAGCGCAGCGAGGCCTCCGAAGCTGGCGCCGTAGCCGACGGACGTGGGGACTGCGATCACGGGCCTGGAGACGAGCCCGCCGACGACCGACGGAAGCGCTCCTTCCATGCCGGCAACCACGATCAGGACGAACGCCTCCCGCAGCGCTTCCTTGAAGTGGAGAAGGCGGTGGACGCCCGCGACGCCCACGTCCACGATCTCCTCCACGTTGTTGCCCAGCGCCCTTGCGACGAACGCTGCTTCTTTCGCCACTGGCAGGTCCGAGGTGCCGGCAGACACGATCGCGATGCGGCCGACACCGTGATCCGAGACGCCCTCGGTTCGTCCGGTTGCTACGTCGCATGCCCTGACGCTCACACAGCGTGCGACAGGATCGTGGGATACGAGATCTGCGCCGAACCGGGCCGAAAGTGCGTCGACGTGCTGCGTTGTGATGCGGGTTGCCAGCACGTTGTTGCCTCCGGCGAAAAGTGCGGCAGCAATCCGGACGACCTGGTCAGGAGTCTTTCGCTCGCCGAAGATGACCTCCGGGTATCCGAGCCGGAGAGAGCGGTGGGTGTCGACCGATGCGTCTTCCAACTGGCGGAACGGAAGGGAGGCCAAGGCTTCCAGCGCTTCCTCGACGGAAGCGTCTCCCCGGGAAACCCGGTCCAGCAGGTCCTTTATTCTGGCCTTGTCCATCTGCTTTGAGCCCCCCCCGGTGCGGTTGTTCGGGGTCGCGTGTTCCTACTGGATCGTGGCGAGCTTGAGCCCGCCCGGGTAAGCGTAGCTCACGTCGCAGTCGTACCCGTATGCGGTCAAGCCGAAGCCGTCTTCGCCGGTGGTCTTGATCGTGTGGACTCCGTCGGTCACGGGCACTTGTGCGACTGCGTAGCCGCTGTTGCCGACGGGGATGGGCGAGTAAGGGGGCGCCGTGTACTGTGGCATCGGGTTGCCGTCGATGGTAATCTGAGTTTCGGTGCCCATCTTGAAGGTGATGTTGATGAAGTCGAGCTGGTACGATTCCGGGGTCATGACGATGTATTCGAGGAGGTACTGCTCCACCGGGATTGCGAGCGTGAATGCGGGGTCCCCGATGCCGGTGCTGGAGCCGCATTCAGGAAGCGGAACGAACCCCTGGTAGTTGCTGCCCTGCATGTAGTGGCCGAGCAGGACTGGGCCGGTGGCGGTCACCTGGAAGCTGGTGCCGGTCTGGAACTCGACCCACTGGCCTTTTGCGAGGTTATTGTATGGCCCCGCGACGGGAGGTTCCAGGGTGACGTTGACCCCTTCTCCTCCGGAGATGAGGCGGTAGGTGTCCTTCTGCTGGCCGGCATTGTCCCTGGGCCTGAAGGCGTCGCCGATGTAGTGCTTGCCCCACGTGTTGAGCGGAATGAGCTGCTGCTCCACGTGGTCGCAGTAGTCGACGCCGAGCGGGATATTGGCGCACTCGTGGCCGCCGAAGACGGTGACCTTCTGATCGGCTTTGATCCAAGTGCCGGTGAGGTCGGAGCCCTGCGAGCCGTCGGTCTCGATGTTCAGGATGTCTCCCTTGTTCATGTAGTAGACGTATGGCTCGGATCCGCCCGGCGCCATGCTGGGGACGTTGGGACCGCCCAGCGTGGGAGCGGTGGGCCAGACCGACACTTTCGTGGTGCCTTCCTGGCTTGCAATTACTGCGGCCAGGCCGCGGTGAGTGGCGCCTTGGGTCCTCAACGGCCAGCTAAGCACGAAGTATTCTTTTCCGCCTGCATTCGAGGGGAGGAGCAGGGAAGCGTCGTTGGTGTAGACGTTGAGGCCGTTGAGGGGGTTGAACTGGTGGACCGTCACGGGCGAAGTGGACGTAACCTGGAACGTCTTGGTCGTCAGCACGCTTCCGTTCACGTCGTGGCCGGAAGGAAGCATGAACACCTTGACGGCCCCGGGCTGGACGACCATGTCGTCGACCTGAAGGTCTGCGGGGGAGAGGGCGACGGGCGGGTTTTTGGCCATATCGGTGAAGGTGATGGTGGCGGCCGAGACCTCGGTGGTGGGCACGCTGACGACGACGGCCACCGGCTGGAACTCGCCGACCTCGATATTGTCGAGGTCGACTGCGTAGTAGTCGCAGCCGAGGTAGGTGTTCTCCTTCAGGTTGACGTCGCAGGCCCCGACGCACTCGCCGTCCTTGCAGAGCCCGCCCTGGCAGGTTTCGGCTTCTACGAAAGCCCAGGCGCCGTCGGGGCCTTGCGTGCAGATCTGGGTGGCGGTCATCCCCTTGCAGATCTTCGATTCCGGCTCGCACTGGAGGGGCAGGCACTCGCCTTTGTAGCAGGTGAGAGGTGCGATGCAGTAGGAGGGATCCCACTTGACGCCGTTCGAGGAGCAGACGGAGACCGCCGTGGGGCCCAGGCACTTACCTTCCTCTGTTCCCGGCGTGCAGATCACATCCATGCAGTAGCCGAGGTCGCAGGCCTTGTTCTCGGGGCAGGTTTCCACGTCCCAGCCGTTGCCGAACCAGTTGCACGTCTTTACCGAGTAGTCGTCGGCGCAGGCGATCTGGCCGGGGTAGCACTTGTTCGGGTCGTCGGTTTCCTGCGGCTTGTTGTCGACGGGCTGGACGTTGTCGTAGTTGACGTCCGGGTCGGGGAGAATGATGCCATCGGGCAGGTGCACGTCTTCGGTCGCCTCGACTGTTTCGGCGGGGATGGGGGCAGCGGCGCAGGTTCCGTCCTTGCAGTCTTCCGGGCATTCTTCGATCTGGATCCACTGGTATTCGCCGAGGACGAGCTGGCATTCGAGGACGGCGTTGAGCCCGCCCACCGACTTGCCGCAGGCCACCTGTCCTGCTTCCGCGTCAGTACAGAAATCGCCGGCCGTAGCGGTTGGGCTGGGACCGCCCCCGCCGCATGCGGCCAGCAAGAAACATGTCGAGAGAACCGCGAAGATGCGACACATACGGTCAACCTCCACAAAGACGGCGGTAGTATAGTTGTTTATGGAACTTCTTTCCATGACATTATGAACCTAGTATAGGATGGGTGGATGTAGGAGTCGGGGTGCGATGCTTGTCCACGAACCGGCCTGGAAGAAACGCTCGTTGTACGCGGCGCTGGTGTTGCTTGGGCTTGGCCTGGAAGTTGCGGTGATGTTGCTTGCGGTGCAGTGGGACGTCCGTTTTTCCTCGGGCTCGGCGCTGTTGGGACCGGTGCTTTTCGTTGCGTCGCTGGCCTACGTGTATCTGGCAGCGCAGTGGCTGGACAGCCGGTACCACATAGGGGTCGGCCCGGGGATGAGCGTGACATTGCTTGCGGGCATGGTGTCGTGGCTGGTCGCGGTGGTGGCCTTGATGTTTTTCTGCTTTCTCTTTGCGATGGCTGTTGCTGGGATCGTGATTACCGCGTTCCGAATCGGCTCAAAGGGATTCTGAGGCCATCTGCGTGAGCAACTCGGTGAGCCCGGCCTTGTCCGGGGCCGCACCGCGCACTTCCAAAGACGGGTACGTCTCGCGGATGTAGCCGGCCTTGTCGATCAGCACAACGGTGTCCTTGGCCGCCTTGTAGTGGACAGCAATTGCGACGTTGTCGTCATCGACGACCACGGGAGTGTGGAGCGGAGCTGCGAATGCGGGGAGAGCTGAAGCCGACATGGGAAGCATGACCGTGATCATGGCGGCCATTCCTACGAAGCCCTTGAATTCGAGCTGGTCGATGAGTCCCTCGTAGACCTTCACATCCGCCTTGCAGGCGTCGCAGGTCGATGTAGCGAAGTAGAGCAGGATGACCTTGCCGTGGTAGTCGGAGAGGGCGATATCCTGGCCCGCGGTCGGGGAGCCGTCGCACTCGTCCTTGCGTACGAAGTCGTATGCTGCCTTCCCGGGGTTCTGCCCATCGGGGACCACGCACTTGTGCTTCTGGCATGAGTTGCCCCATTCGCAGGTGGATGTCTTCGAGCAAGCGATGCTCTGGGGCTCGCTCCCTTCGTCTACCGCTACCAGGTCCTCCTGATCTTCGCCGCTTCCGCCGCCGCTGTCGCACGAGACTGCAATGACCGCAAACACCGCAGCAAGCGACACAGAGATTGCCCGCATGCTCCACCTCCATCGGCACGCATTGTACTTCCGTGGACAAAGAAGAAGCAATACGGTAGAAGGCTTCGGGTAACAAGGGGGGGGGCACATGCAGCACTTCGAGAGCATTTTACGGACGGACCCGGAGATGTTCGATCTGCTGGTGCAGGAGGAGAAGCTGCAATTTGACAAGCTGCGGCTGATCCCGTCTGAGAACTACGTCTCGGCCGCGGTGCTCGAGGCGACGGGAAGCGTGTTGACCAACAAGTACTCTGAAGGCTACTCGGGCAAGCGGTACTACGAGGGACAGCAGGTGGTGGACCAGGTGGAGGATCTTGCGAAGGCGAGAGCATGTGCGCTTTTCGGGGCCGAGCATGCGAATGTCCAGCCCTACTCGGGCTCACCTGCGAACCTCGCGGTCTACTTCGCGCTGCTGAAGCCCGGCGACACGGTGATGGGCCAGCACCTGTACCACGGCGGGCATCTCACGCACGGCTGGAACGTGAGCATCACCGGAGCGTACTACAGGTCGGTGCAGTACACGGTGCACGCGGAGACGCACAGGCTGGACATGGATGCGATCCGAGAGTTGGCGCTGAAGGAGAGGCCCAAGCTCATCGTGGCGGGTGCAACGGCGTATCCGCGGCTCATCGACTTTTCGGCGTTTGGAGCAATTGCGAAGGAAGTGGGGGCGTACTTCCTGGCTGACGTATCGCACATCTCCGGGCTCATCGTCGGCGGGGTGCATCCGCATCCATTCCCTCATGCGGACGTCGTTTCGACCACGACGCACAAGACCCTTCGAGGGCCCCGCGGCGGGATGCTGCTGTGTAAGGCGGCGCTTTCGGACGAGATCGATCGCTCCGTGTTCCCCGGGCTCCAGGGCGGACCGCACAACCACACGACCGCGGCGATGGCCGTGGCGTTCAAGGAGGCTTCGACGCCGGAGTTCAAGGCGTATGCCGCTCAGGTGGTCAGCAATGCGAAGGCACTGGCGGAGGCGCTCACGGCCCGCGGCTTCAAGCTCATCACAGGCGGCACGGACAATCATCTCATCCTCATCGATGCTTCGTCCAAGGGGGTGCGCGGCCGGAAGCTTGCGAAGGTGCTCGACCGTTGCGGGATAGTGTGCAACATGAACACCATCCCGTTCGACCCCAGGAAACCGTTCGACCCGAGCGGCATCCGCATCGGCACTCCTTCGATCACGTCCCGCGGCATGAAGGAGAAGGACATGGCCGTAGTCGCGGGCTTCATCGATGACGCCACCGGGATCTGGGAGGACGAGCACAAGGAGAAGCAGGCGCAGCTCGCAGCCCGGGTCGCCGAGTTCTGCAAGGATTTTCCCCCGCCGGGAATCCGCATCGCGTAAAGCACGATTGAACGCATGGACATTTCGCTTTTCCAATACTCTCTTCCCGAGGAGTTGATCGCTCAACATCCGCCGGACGCCCGTGACGGGGCCAGGATGCTGGTACTCGACCGCGCTTCCGGGGCGACCAGGCACGTCCGGTTCGTGGACTTCCCCGATTTGCTGGACGGGACGGAGGTCGTGGTCTGCAACGACACGCGGGTCTTCCCCGCGAGGCTGTACGCGGAGAAGGAGTCCGGAGGAATCGTCGAGATTCTTGTTCTGCGCTGGTCCGGTGGGAGCATCGAGGCGATGACGCGCAGCTCCAAGCCGCTGCGCATCGGGCAGAAGCTGCGCGTCCCGGCACACGGAGCCGACGCCGAGGTTGTGCTGACCGTCACGGCTGTTCCCCGCAACGGAAGAGCGGAGATCGAGCTCTCCGACGGTGGGGACGTTGCACGGCTCTGCGAGCGGTGCGGCGAGACGCCGCTGCCGCCGTACATAAGGCGAGAGGCCCCGGGATGCGGTGGCGAGGATGCGGCACGGTACCAGACGATTTTTGCGCGGGAGGCGGGGTCGGTGGCTGCGCCGACGGCGGGGTTGCACTTCACGTCCGAGGTGGTGGAACGTATCACGGCGAAAGGTGCGAGGATTGTGGCGGTGACGCATCACGTGGGGCCCGGGACGTTTGAGCCGGTACGGGTGTCTGACGTGTCGCAGCACCGGATGGAGAGCGAGCGGTTCGTCGTGCCTGAGGAGACTGCGGATGCGGTCAACAGGGCACGAAGGGAGGGGCGCCCCGTGATCGCGATCGGAACGACAGCGGTCCGCTGCCTGGAATCCGCGGGAGCGGACGGGCGGCTGAAGGCCGGGGCCGGGGAGACGGAGCTGTTCATCCGGCCGGGGTATGGATTCAAGATCGTGGATCGGCTCTTGA
>Ga0172371_10004610_pt1 | contig 20756 bp, 16 predicted proteins | sample Lak12m_FD_114543 | JGI IMG/M metagenome (GOLD analysis project Ga0172371, IMG submission 114543) | Freshwater microbial communities from Kabuno Bay, South-Kivu, Congo - kab_022012_12m | ecosystem: Environmental > Aquatic > Freshwater > Lake | place: Democratic Republic of the Congo: South-Kivu... | reverse complement strand
GGTACGGAAAATCTCGCATCTCGCTTTCATATTTTTTTAATGCCTCAATCTTTAATTCTAAAAATGATGAAACATTAACAAACCAATTTGGATTAAAAACCAAACTCGAAGCCGCAACCTGCCACTCCGTACTTGATGGTATTTCAAAAAATAAAAGCGTCTCGATTATTGAATCAGGCAAAGGTCTACAAGCCGTAACAACGGCTTGATTAACAACTTTATGATCAATATTTAAATCACCAAAATGATGTGTATAAACTATTTTAGGCTTATATTTTTCTACCAAATATTCTATTTTTTTAATGACTTCTAATAAACAAACACTATCCATTTGATTATCTGGGAAATCCAAAAATTCTACAGATGTCGTACCAAGAATTTTATGTGCACACATGGCTGATTCTTTTAGCGCTTTTATTTTGGCAAGGTCAGCACTATGACTTTTTCCAAAACTTCTTGATTTTATACCCTCGGCCATTATTGCAACGAATACTTGGTCGCCATCGTAAATGTGCTTTGCAATGGTTCCACCACAGCCAAGAACCTCGTCATCTGGGTGAGCCGCGACAACAAGAACCGTTTTATTCATTATCAGACCTTTTCAGCAACAAAGTTCCATGACGCTAAAATAACTTCATTCGGAATTTTTCTTTTTACAACCTTATGCTCAAGAATTTTTATTTTAAAATTACAAAAAAGTTCATTAAGATGTATTTGATCAGAAAAATGAACGTTGCCTAAATGAGAAAAATAACCGTCATCGTAACCACATCTGGTGTATTTATCAACCGTTGAAATACCTTTTTTATACTCTGAGTGTTCAGTAGAAAACCAATCAATCCCAATAAATTTTGCATTACCATCCATTTTTGAACTCAACAAATCAAGACATGATTTTATCGAGTAAGATGCATTGTGAGTTAGAGAAGCTCTATCAATAACAAGATCAAATTTTGTATCAAATTCTATTTTTTTAGTAAAATCGCCGGTTATTATTTTTTGTTTCAGGTCAGGATAAAGACTGTGAAGATTTTTAACAATGCACTCACTACCTTCTATCGCATAATAATCAATACCTAAGCTTTTAAAAAATGGAATATTAGCCCCAGCTCCGCATCCCAATTCTAAAACTTTTAAATCTTTACCTGGTTCATATACATAACGCATAACATAACTCACAAGATCAGACCAAGGCCATATACTAAGGTGTTTGTTGCTTGAATACTGTCTGTCCCATTCCCGTGAAAAACTCATTTAAATCCTTTTTAAAAAGCAAAGAACAATCTTCAACGTTCATCCATAAATCTATTATGCTCAAATTATCCACAAAATCTCCCCAAAGTTGGTTATATTTTGGATGATCAAATAATTGATACACGATTTTTATGTTTTCTAATTCAAATTGATTCTCATTTAAATAATTTTTACCAAGAGGTCCGGAAATATAAGTTGTTGCTGCAAGTTGTTTACATAACTCAAGTATTAAAGCTGATTTTTTATCATTCACTTCCAAATCGCTACTTCTTAAAATTTTAACCTGGATACCAAATTCCGTAATCCAAAAATTTAACTGGGCCCAACACAAATCAGAAAGACGCTCGTAACGATTATCAAATAATCTTAACAATTTTGCATAATTTTCTTCGAAAAATGGCGCTTTTTTGTAATTCAAAAAAATTGAATTCAAGTGCTTTTGAGACCAATTTTGAGAGTTATCAATCTCAATATCTAAAATAGCTTTGCTCATATGGCCGTTTATTTTTACCGGCACAGTCAACCACAATAAACCACTTGAAGCCTTTATTTTATTTCTGTTGATAAAACTATTTTTTTCGAACTGCACAGAGTCTAAAAAAATAAAAACATCTGAATTTGCAATTTTATTAAAATATCCAAACCACGGAATATACGCTGGTTGATGCGCTGATAATATCATTCCAAAACTCCTGCGATAATTTTATTAACATCTATATCTTTAAGACTCGGATAAATTGGCAATGATAATGTTGTCTGCGTCAAATTAAATGCATTCGGAAATTTAACAAACTCTCCAAGTAACTCCCAATCTTCAATCGGCACAATTGATTTAATGCCCTTAGCCGCAAGTTGTTCTATAATTTTTTTACTACTCAAATGCTTCATAACTGCACGATATCTCACGGGTTTAATTGATTCATGACTTGAGTCTATTAGTTCAAGACCAGCGTCTTTGTATTGTTGAAATATCTCTTCACGTCGTTTTAAAAAGTATGGCAATTTTTTCAACTGCTCTCTGCCAATTGCAGCCTGCAAGTCTGTCATTTGAAAATTGAATCTAAAATTAAAATCTTTTCGTTGATCAAAATTAATATAATCTCTGACAAAATCAGCCAAAGCTTTATCTTTGGATACAAACGCACCACCTTGACCGCCAGTTGTCATAAGCTTGGTCGCATAGAAAGAATAAATACCACAGTCACCTCGCAACCCAACATGCGTATCATTTATTTTTGCACCTATTGCCTGCGCGCAATCTTCAATTATTTTTATATTTTTAATTTTAGAAATATCGACAGGAATTCCAAACATATGCGGAACAATTGCTATATCTAATTTTTTTTCAGAATTTAATTTTTGGGTGTCCATGTTTGGCGATTTTTTTTCACAATCAACCAAATATTCACAAGCCTGACTCATTTTCACGGCATGCCTCAAAGACGAACATGTATATGCCGGAATAGCCACATTTTTTTGCTTGGCATCCAAAGCATTAAGCGCCAAAAATAAAGCGGCTGTTCCACTTGATACAGCGACAACATGACCTTTTTCGACATTAAGAAAATCACATAATTCGTTTTCTAAACTATCCACTTCTCTACCTGAGACAAGCCAACCAGATCGAATAATTTTTGTCGCAGCAGATTCTTCTTCGAATCCTAAATTTGGTTTATTGTGAGTAATAAACAAATTATTTTTGGACAAATAATATCCCGGTTTTACAACCATCGGATTCCCAGAAATCAACGAATGTGGCGGTATATCTTGTCCATCAACAACAGTACCTGCTGCAACAACAGAACTATGACCAATGGATGCACCGCCTTTAATTATCGAATGGGAACCGATAAAAACATTGTGTTCTATCGTAATATCTTTACAACATGGTTTATCAGATAAACCTATGCATTTTTTATGAGTATCCGCACAATTTATGGCAACAAAAGAAGCAATGTCACAACCATCACCAATAGAAACATTTGCACCTTTTGCGTTAATTTCAGACATTCCGCCAATATAAACATCATTGCCAATCTGCGGATCTCCATTTATCCAAACCAATGGGTGAAATCTATTTTTTTTAAAATTAATTAAACGAGAAAAAGAATCTTGAAAATCATTTAAGTCCATCATTCAAAATCGCCCCACGTTAATTGATAATTTTTCGTAAAATTTTTTGTAGCCCTCTTGCCAACTATTTTTTCAAAAAAATCTGCGGGCATTCCTAATCCGGGACGTCTGAGAGATATATTTTCTTCAGATAAAATTTCGCCTTTTTTCACATCGGAAATAACGGTTACACTTCGTCTAGCAATCTTTTTCATGGATAACTCAGAGCTTGTTGCCCTAACAACATCTGAACCAAGCATCTTTGAAGCCAAGTGAATGTGCTCAATCCAACTCTTTAGCGATTCAGTATTTTCAGAAAACCAATGGTCCGGGCCGGGCAAATCATTGCTCAAAGTAAAATGCTTTTCAAAGACCCTTGCACCCAAACCTACGGCAAGAAAAGACGCCAATGGACCTTGGGTATGATCCGAAAATCCCAAGATAAGTTTTGGAAAGGCGTTTTTTAAAGTTTTTAATCTAAGCAAATTTACAGAATCTGATTCTGTAGGATATTGTGATGTACATACTAACAAGATTGTTGGATAGCCATCAAAGGTTTTGATAGCGTCCAAAGCATTAAAAACCTCTGCAAAATTGGCCATTCCAGTTGATAAAATTAATGGCAAATTTGTCTTAGCATACTCTTTTAACAAAGGAGTATTAGTTAAATCATCAGAACCAACCTTAAGAGCAGAAACCCCTATTTTGAGCAGCAATTTAAGATCAGAAATATTTTGTGGCGTTGAAAGAAACATGATATCAAGTTCATCACATTTTTTTTTGATTAGGTACCACTCATGCTCTAAAAATTCATAACGTTTAAACATTTCGAACATAGATTCAGTTATATCTTTTCCCTGAGACCGATAAGTATAGGTTAGCGACTTGTCTTCGATAAATTCTTCCGCTTTAAATGTTTGAAATTTAATAGCGTTTGCACCGCAAAATTTTGCAACTTCAATCATCTTTAAAGCTTTATCTATTTCGCCATTATGGTTAATTCCAGCCTCGGCTATTATAAATGGAGAATACTCATCACCCACAAAAAAATTTCCAATTTTAATACTAGACATGAGCTGCGTTCTCCCGTAAAAATAAAACCTCTTTCATAAAATCATCCAGACTATCTTTATGGATATGTTTTGTTTCTATGGTAACAATGGATCCTTTAGACAATAACCTCAAAATTTGATCGAATCTAAAACTTCCATTACCAAGCTTTTCATGATCATCGTTAACACCAAGCCAATTACCGTCAGAAAGATGATACATTACTGGCCGCAATTCTATAAACTCATCGATAAAATTTATTTTGTCTTTTTTTAATGCATTGGCCGCATACACAGCATGCCCAATATCCAAACAAAATTTAATGTTACAATTATTTTTTAAATACAATATTTCTTCAGGTAAACAACCAACACAAACACACCTATTGTCGCCTACCAAACCAAAATAAGGCTTATTTTCTATCACAAATCTTGAATCATTGATTAAATTTATTTGCCTGGATGTTTCAGCAATATTACCATTTATACCAGAATGAAAAATTACAAATTCCGAACAAAGAAGATCTGCGTATTTTTGGGCTTCGAGTGTTAACGCCATATTTAGTTTAAACATTTCTGGATTAGACAAATTCAAACCACCATTGGTCGAATGCGCCGCATGAATAACAAATGGCACGTTTACATTTTTCCAATTCACAGCATAATCGTCATATGTGTTTGGAACAGCAAATAATTCTATGTACTGACAATAACCCTGATCAAAAAGGCGCTCAGCCTCTTTGACATAGTTTTTATTTGTGGACCAAAGCTTTAAACCAATTTTAAACATCAAATGCTCAGCTAATATTTTCTTTAATTATTTTCACAATATTTACCAAATCTTTATTTTTTAAATCTGGGTACAATGGCAAAGAAAATGACTGCAAATAATATCTTTCAGCTTTTGGAAAATCGCCCTGTTTGAATCCCTGTTTTTTATAAAAAGGCTGAGTATGAACCGGAATATAATGAACTTGTAAATTTAAACCATTTTCTTGAAGCTTTTTAAAAATTTCTTTTTTGCTCGATTTAACGATGTCAAAATTTATAAGCAGAGGACAAAGATGGTACGCCACACTACATTCTTTGGGCTCTTCAAGTAAGATAAACCGTTTGTCATCTGCAAACGCATTTTTATAAAAATTAACTATCTCTCTACGTCTCTGAATAAATTTATCAAGCCTTTTTAGCTGCGACAAACCAAGGGCAGCCTGAATATCCGTCATTCGATAATTAAAACCCAATTCATACATTTCGTGGTACCATGGGCCATCATTTTTTGTAAATAAGTTAGGATCTCTTGTAATTCCGTGAGAACGAACCCTTAACAAGCGTTCATATAAATTTTTGTCATTGGTTGTTATTGCGCCACCCTCGCCGGTTGTAATAGTTTTAACAGGATGAAATGAAAAAATAGTCATATCGGAATATTTACAACTTCCAATTTTACTATTTTTATATTCGGACCCAATCGCATGTGCAGCATCTTCAATAACAAATAAATTATGCTTTTTTGCTATGGCATGAATTTTTTCCATATCACACGGAATGCCGGCATAATGCACAGGAATAATACCACGAGTATTTGAGGTCATTTGTTTTTCTATCTCATCTGGATCAATACATGCTGTTTGAGAATTAATATCAGCAAATTTTATTTTGCTACCAACATACAAAACACAATTTGCAGAAGCCACAAAAGTTATGGGTGAAGTGATTACCTCATTTGTATTTTTTAAATCCATACAAAGCATTGAAAGGTGCAACGCCGCAGCACCGCTGGAAACAGCAACTGCATATCTTGCGCCCGTGTAGTCGCACAATGCTTTTTCAAATTCTTGAATTTTTGGACCTTGGGTAAGCCAGTTAGAACGCAATACCTTTACAATCGTCCAAATATCACCCCATGAAACTGATTGTTTACCATAAGCATATATTTTTGTTGTTTTCATCTTGTCTTCCAAAATTTATAAATTTGCAGCAGTTCCTTGCATCTTTTTTTCTTTTTTCAAACTTGCAAAATTATCCTGATCCAAATCTAAAATTTCTGACAACGGATCTATATTCAAAATACGCAACATATCACGCATTTGATCAGCCGAAATCCACGCTGAATTATTTCCACTATGATATTCAAAATCCTCAGAAACAGGTCTTCCACCTGGGTATTCACTCAAGGCGCTCCATGCATGTAAATTTGATTTTATAATGTAGTAATCTTCAAATTCCAGGGTACTTTTTGCATCTTCCTTGGTTATCATCATCTCATGAATTTTTTCACCCGGACGAATCCCAACTTCATAAAGCTTAATTCCAGGAGACATAGCCAACGCAAGTTCGGTAATTTTCATTGATGGAATCTTACGAACAAAAAGCTCTCCGCCTTTCATCTTATTCAGCGCAAGCAAAACCATCTCAACAGCTTGTTCCAGGCGCAGCCAAAAACGCGTCATTCTAAAATCTGTTATAGGCAATTCTTTAGCACCAGACTTTATTAAATCATGAAAAAATGGGATTACAGAGCCACGGCTTCCCGCAACATTTCCATAACGAACAACAGCAAATTTGGTATCACGTGATCCTACGTAAACATTGCCTGCAACAAAAAGTTTGTCTGAGCAAAGCTTTGTTGCACCATATAAATTTATTGGTGCACACGCCTTGTCCGTGCTCAAGGCAACAACTTTTTTTACATTTTTATCAATTGCAGCATCAATAACATTTTGAGCTCCAATAACATTTGTTTTAACAGCTTCAAAAGGATTGTATTCACATGACGGAACCTGCTTGAGCGCAGCCGCGTGAATTACAATATCAACACCATCAAACGCCCTGTAAAGTCTGTCTTTGTCACGCACGTCTCCAATAAAAAAACGAAGCTTAGAGTTGTTTTTAAACTCAGGCATATTTGACATTTCAAACTGCTTAAATTCATCTCGAGAAAAAACAATTACACGCTCAATATCAGGATAATTTTTTAAAATGGTCTTAATAAAAATCTTACCGAAAGATCCGGTTCCGCCTGTCACAAGGACTGATTTGCCTGTAAACATGAACTCTCCTTTTGACTTTTTCCATCCATATTTTGCAGATAACAATCATACATTAACTTAAGGCCATCAGCCAAATTTATTTCCTGCGTCCAGCCCAAATTTTTAACTTTAGAAATATCCAACAATTTGCGAGGCGTCCCATCTGGCTTAATTGAATCAAACAAAATTTGTCCTTCATATCCAACTATGTTTTTTATAAGTTGCGCCAAAATTTTTATCGCAATATCTTGCCCCGAACCAATGTTTATTAACTCACCAATATCTGAATAATTATGATGTTGCATCAAAAAAACAGTGGCTTTTGCTAAATCATCAACATATAAAAACTCGCGGCAAGGTTTACCGCTACCCCACAATAAAACACTGTCTTCATAAATGCCTATTTGATTCAAAATTTTTATAACATCATAGTTTGTTGTTATATCAGAGCCATTACACCCATAACCAATTTTATATTTCTTTAAGTCACTCAAAATTTCATTGAATTTGTTTTGATTTAATAACTTTGCTAAGTGCATTTTACGCATAATTGAAGGTAATACATGCGCTGTCTCTAAATTAAAATTATCATTTGGCCCGTACAAATTTGTGGGCATAACTGAAATAAAATTTGTTTTATACTGTTCGTTGTAATACCTACACAATTTAATTGCAGCTATTTTTGCAACAGCATATGGCTCATTTGTTGGCTCAAGTTGAGATGTTAAAAGATATTCTTCTTTAAGAGGCTGTGGCGCTAGTTTTGGATAAATGCATGAAGACCCAAGATTCAAAAGTTTTTTTACGCCATACTTATACGAAGCATGAATAACGTTTGAAGCAATCATCAGATTTTCATAAATAAAATCAGCTTTATACGTATTGTTAGCCAAAATACCACCAACTTTTGCAGCAGCCAAAAAAACGTATTCCGGTCTTTCTGACTCAAAGAAATGATTTGCTGCAAACTGGTTACATAGATCAAGTTGATTAAAATCTCTTACAACAAGATTTTTATATCCCAACGCTGTTAACTCACGTATTATTGCAGATCCAACCAGTCCAGCATGTCCGGCAACATATATTTTGGAATCTAACTGCACCTCAAAATCCTCATCATAAAGAATGATTTATATAATTAAAACCATGTTGATTTAAAATATTAAAACTTTCTCCAATAACGAATGGCGTCGACTTAAGAGCATCATCCATCATAATTTTAACAAGTTCGCCAAAGGTTACTTTTGGTTCCCAGTCTAAGATAGCCCTGGCCTTGGCTATATCACCATGCAGATAATTACTCTCAACTGGTCTAAAAAATTCTGGATTAACTTTTACAACAGTATCACCCCTTTTAAACTTTGTTTGGAATTTGTCATATGAATATTTAATAATTCCATGCTCATTCAAGCCATCTCCAGACCATTCGATTTCAAGACCAATGTACTCAAAAGATTTTTGTACCAAATCTCTAACCGTATGACTCTGACCAGAACCAATAACAAAATCTTCAGGCTTTTCAAGCTGAAGCATTTTCCACATCATCTCAACATATTCCGGAGCAAACCCCCAATCTCTACTAGCGTTCAAATTACCAACCTCAACCGTTTTTTGCTTACCAAGAATGACATTAGCAACACGGTTTGCAATCTGTTTAGTTACAAAAGCATCTCCACGGCGAGGACTTTCATGGTTAAATAAAATTCCACTGCAAGCAAAAATATCATATGCCTCTCGATAATTAACCGTCATCCAATAAGCATACAGCTTTGATATTGCGTAAGGACTTTGTGGGGAAAACACTGTTTTTTCATTTTGTGGTCCAACTGAACTTCCAAACATTTCTGAAGATGAAGCTTGATAAAATTTTGCCTTAAGCTTATTTCGTCGAATGGTTTCAAGAATTCTTAAAGCACCAAGCCCTGTAATGTTCGCGGTATACTCAGGCATATCGAATGAAGCTTTTACATTTGACTGTGCGGCAAAATTATAAATTTCATTCGGATCAACCTTACAAATTATTCTGTCAATAAAGCTTGGATCCGATAGATCACCATAGTGAATAAATAAATTTTTACCAATGCTTACATTTTTTAAAAAGCTTAAATCAACAGGCTGATTTACAAAACCATGGATCACATAATTTTTTGAGACCAAAAACTCTGTAAGATAAGTGCCATCTTGACCTGAAATGCCTGTTATAAAAGCCTTTTTCATGCAAAACACTTTCTAAATATTTTGTTCCATATTCTTGTGATAATTACTAATTTTATGGCCAGTATAAGAAAAATTTTTTCGTTCACAAACATTAATGCCTTCACCAATTGGATTCATCTTTGAAAGCATTAAATCGTAATCAACCATGATTTTTAAAAGCTCTTCAAAAGTCACTCGTGGTTGCCACCCTAAAATTGTTTTAGCCTTTGTAATGTCAGCTTGGAGCTCATCAACTTCAGTTGGTCTAAAATATCGAGGATCAACTTTAACAACCACTTGTCCAGTTTTAACAGAACCATACCAAAGCAAATCAGCATTTTTAACAACACCGACCTCATCAACACCTTCGCCACGCCATTCAATTTCAAGCCCCGTGTAAGCAAATGCTTTTTGCACAAACTCTTTAATTGTGTGACTTTCACCAGTCCCAACAACATAGTCATCTGGTTTATTTTGCTGCAACATCAGCCACATCATTTCAACGTACTCAGGAGCAAAACCCCAATCACGCTTAGAATTGAGATTGCCCAAATAAAGTTCAAATTGTTTGCCTCTAAGCATATTTGCAATAGCCCGTGTAATTTTACGAGTCACAAAAGTTTCGCCTCTACGTGGACTCTCGTGATTAAACAAGATTCCATTGCAGGCGAACATATTATATGCCTCGCGATAGTTAACAGTTATCCAGTATGAATAAACTTTTGCCGCGGCATATGGGCTACGAGGATAGAAAGACGTTTTTTCACTTTGCGGCGCTGGCATTGCACCAAACATTTCTGACGAAGACGCTTGATAAAATCTTGCGCTTGGATTTACTTGTCTAATTGCTTCCAAAATTCTCAGAGTTCCGATTCCCGTTGTATTTGCAGTATATTCAGGCATTTCAAAAGAAACTTTAACATGCGATTGAGCTCCCAAATTATAAACCTCATCAGGTTTAACCTTGTTAACAATATCAACAAGAACACTAGGATCAGCTAAATCACCATGATGCAAAAAAAAGCGAACTTGGTCTTCGTGAGGATCAACATAAATGTGGTCGATTCGTTGTGTATTAAATGTAGACGAACGTCGAATGATTCCGTGAACTTCATAGCCCTTTGAAAGTAAAAATTCAGCCAAATAAGAACCGTCTTGCCCCGTTATCCCAGTTATTAAAGCTTTTTTCATCACTACTCCTTGTTGAAAAATTAATTTGTTATTTCAACCTCAGACTTTATATGTTCATATGGCTTTAACTGCGTCAACATTGCAAGCCCGTTTTCAATTTTATAAACTTTGTCGCAACGTTCGACGGTTGTTAGCCTATGCGCAATTATAAGCAAAGTTTTGTCTTTGTTAACGCTGTAAATTTCATCCATTATTCGCTCTTCTGTTTGATTGTCAAGTGAAGAAGTAGCCTCATCAAGAATTAAGATTTCTGGATCTGAATATAAAGCACGTGCAATAGCAATTCGCTGTTTTTGACCACCACTAAATTTTATGCCACTCTCGCCAACTTTTGTATGAATTCCATCCTGATGTTTGAGTAAAAAATCATAAATGTTTGCTTTTTGTAGAGCTTTGATGATTTTCACTTCATCATACTCACGACCAAAAACAATGTTATCTGCAACCGTTCCATCAAATAGATAAATGCTTTGAGGGATATAGCCTATTTTGCCACGCCATGAACGCAAATTATCATCTGTAAGCATGGTTGAATCAACTTGAATGTATCCATTCACAGGCTTATACAAACCAGCAATTAAATCGACCAATGTACTTTTTCCAGAACCGCTTTCGCCAACAAATCCAACACGCTCACCTTTGTTAATAACCAGTGACGCTCCATTCAAAACCATTTTATGTTGTTGATATCCAAACGCCAGATTTTTAACCTCTATCATCTTTGTAAACACAACTTTGTTTTGACCAATATGCTCAAGATTGTGATGAGCAAAATTATACACATGTTCTATTGCATGCTTGTTAAAGGCGATTTGATTGTAACTGGTTATAATTTTATTAACTGACGGTAAAAATCTATAAAAAGCCAATGCATACATTGAGACAATAGGCGTAACAAGACTAGGACTTCGATAGGCAAAGATGACATACAAAATCATGCTAACCAAAATAAAAAAGCCAAGTGTTTCCAAAATAAATCGTGGCATATTTTGAAAAACAGCATTCAAAAGCTGTGCGCTAGAAAGACCTGCTTCAGCTGCCTCAAAACGCTTAAAAAATTTATCATCATTGCCAACAAGTTTGATAATTTTGTAATTCCAAAATGATTCACTAAATGTTTTGCTAGTTTCAATATTAAACCGTTGTCCACTTTTACCTGCTGCTGAAATTCGGCTGGAAAAAGTTTTTATGATAACAAAGACAAGCAAACTTAGTATGCAAGTCAAAACCATTGTCATGCGCCAATTAACCCAAAAAAGCATTCCATAGACACATAAAATAGTAAATCCCTCTGATATCAACGTAAGAATACCTAAAAGGACTTGGGAATAATTACCAGTATATGAAAATATTTCATGACTAATTAATGAAGAATTTTTTAGTGCATAATCTTTGTATTCAAATTTTAAATAATTCTTAAAAAATTTTGTGGCAAAGTTTTTATTTTTACTACACGTAAATTTATTAATCGCCCAAATGTGTGCAATGTTTAAAATACCACGCAAGGCATAAAACACTATTACGGCCACTCCAAGTGCAATAATGAAATTTACGGGACTTTTAAAACCAAGCAACTTGTACAGCCAAGAACCATAGCGACTCTTTTCAATCATGCCAAAATCAGTAGCCATAGATATAAACAACATAACAATGCTTATACTCAATGTTTCGACTGTAGAAACAATTAACGAAGAAATCATAAGACCTGACAATATTGCTTTGTCACGTTTTGTAAGTAAAGATAAAAATTTTGATTGCTTAAAAAAATTCATAGCTTAACATTTCAAAAAGAACCACTCTTAACTCCTTCACAAAAAATATATGTAAAATAAAGAATTGTCGAAGCAAAATTTTTAAAGGAGAGATATGCAACTCATCAAAAAGCCTAAGATCGCAATCTTATCTCTACGCAACAGTTACACCCATGGTGGTGTTTTTTCTTTACTAAAAGTTGTTTACTCATTCTGTCAAATACATTTTGATCCAACAGTATTTTATTTAAGTTTTGATAAAGAATTATCAACAAGCGTTAAAAACTTAAAATTTACGGCCTCAACAAAACAAACTGATTTTGAAGGGATGAAAAGCGTAGCAGTAGGAGCAAAATGGGCTTTTTGGGAACCTGGACATTATTCGTTTACATTACCCATGTGGAAAAAATTATTAGCTGAATACGATTATTTCTGGGCAGTAAGCGGAACCCCAATAGTTGCGCACCCACTGGCTTTGCTGGATAAAAAATTTGCATTGCTTGCGTGTACACTTTATGACGATGACAGACAAAATCGAGTAAAAAATTTACATGGTTTGCGTCGAATTATCGATTCAATGGCTAATAAAAACATGAAAAAAATAGAAAAACTAGTGCTACAAAAAGCAAGCATAATCTGGCCCATGAGCACATATGCCCAAGAAAAATTTACCAACACTTGCCAAAAGACAAACAATAAAATGATTTTATGTGGATATCCAATGGAAACTTCAACGATCATTGGATTAGATCAAAAAAAAGAAAAAAATATCATAGCTGTAGGACGCTTTTCAGACCCGCGCAAAAATATAGACATGCTTATGCAATCTTTTGATTTAGTTTGGAAAAATCAGCCTAATTGCAAACTATACGTCATAGGACAAAAACCAGAAGCATATTTAATCGAAAAATATAAAATAAATAAATCATTCAACAACATAATTTTCACCGGCAAGGTAAGTGATGATCAACTTAATGATTTTTATAAAAAGGCTTGGCTCATGCTTATAACATCACACCAGGAAGGTTTTGGAATTGTTGGCCTTGAGGCAATGCGCTACGGAGTACCTATAATTACAACAAACTGTGGCGGCCCAACAGATTTTGTAATTGAGGGAAAAACTGGTTATATAGTTGAAATAAATAATCATATCGCAATGGCAACCAAGGCACTAAAAATCTTAAATAACGTGAATCTTTTAAAACAGTTATCTGAAAATACACACGTCTTACTTAAATCAAACTTTTCAACAGAGCACGTGCACAATTTATTTATAAATGGACTAGCTAAAATTTATCCAAACTTACAAATATTCTGAATTTTGTTTATAAAAAACTATACAATGTATTTTTAAAACCAGGAGAGTAGTAAATATGCTTTTTAATTCGGCTGAATTTGTCTTCTTCTTTCCGATTGTCACCAGTTTATACTTCATTTTACCGCACAAGTTTCGATGGTTAATGCTTTTAATAGCAAGCTGTTTTTTTTATATGTCATTTATACCGGCCTATATTTTAATTTTATTTTTAACAATAATAATCGATTACGTAGCCGGAATAATTATTGAAAAATCTTTAGGACGCAGACGAAAATTATTTTTAATAATAAGCATTGTGTCCAATGTGTCTATTTTAATTTTTTTCAAATATTTTAATTTTTTAAACAATAACGCATCCACCGTTTTAAATTTTTTCAAAATAAGCAATCCTATACCAACAATCAACATAATTCTTCCAATAGGTTTGTCATTTCATACTTTTCAGGCCATGAGTTATACGATAGAAGTTTATTTGGGCCGACAAAAAGCGGAACGACACATTGGCATTTACGCGCTTTACGTTATGTTTTATCCGCAGTTGGTGGCGGGCCCAATAGAACGTCCTCAAAATTTATTGCATCAATTTTATGAAAAACATAATTTTAACTATCGCCAAGTAACTGATGGCCTAAAATTAATGGCTTGGGGTTTTTTTAAAAAGCTTGTAATTGCAGATCGTTTAGCAGTCATGGTTAATTGTGTATACTCGGCTCCAAGAAATTATGACGGTATTTCGCTTATTACGGCAACCATATTTTTTGCTTTTCAAATATATTGCGATTTTTCGGGTTACTCGGATATTGCTATTGGATGCGCTCAAGCAATGGGTTTCAAACTTATGCAAAATTTCGACAGGCCTTACCTATCTAGTTCAATTTCAAAATTTTGGCGATGTTGGCATATCTCTCTTACAACATGGTTTACAGATTACATTTACATACCACTTGGAGGCAACCGAGTCACTTACTTTAGACATTGCATAAATTTATTTACAGTTTTTTTAATAAGCGGCCTTTGGCACGGAGCCAGCTGGACTTTTGTTTTATGGGGCGCCCTTAATGGTCTTTACCTAATTTTTGGATCTGCAACAAAAAGGCTCCGATTAAAAATTGCTTCATACATAGGGTTAACAAAAATACCTAAAATTTATAACGTGTTTCAAATTACAACAACATTCATATTGATATGCTTTTCTTGGATTTTTTTTAGAGCTGAAAGCTTAACAGACACTGCTTACATTATTAGAAATCTCTTAAAAGGTGTTGGCTCATGGGTTTATTATTTTATAACACATTTAACAGCCGCCTCATCTGGTAAACTAGCAGGTTTAATGATTGGAATGACAACCAATGATTTCATTTTGGCTTTAGCTTTTATCGCAATTTTGATAACAGTAGAAAGCATTCAGACGACAAAAAATATAGTCGAGCAAATAAACCGGCAACACAAAATAATTAGATGGATTATTTATTATTCACTTATAACAAGCACTATCCTACTAGGGGTATACTCAAACACAAAGTTTATTTACTTCCAATTTTAAACAAAGGAGCTGACATGATAAATAAAAATAAACAACTTAACGAATTCTGTTTATTTATTAAAAAAATTTTAATTTTATCTCCGATATTTTTATTAATACCAATCATAAACTACACAGGGGCTCTATTTTCGAAAGGAAAAGAAAAATTTTACGCACAACAACTTTTGGATGGAAAGTGTTTGTATGACTCTGAAACTCCAATTATTGATGAAAGACTTCTTCATAAGCACTTGATCGAAAATTTTTCAGATTCTAAACAAATTATTGTTTTTGGTTCAAGTCGCTCAAGACAAATTTACATAACACCTTATCTCAAGCATTATAAATCATCTTTCACTCATGGACTTAGCGGCGGTGTTCTCAAAGATTTTATAATGCTTTACAATTTTTATAAAAGCAAAAAAACCAATCTTCCCAAAATATTAATTTTAGAATGCTCTCCTTGGTGGTTAAATAAAAACGATGATGATTTATACGCAACATGGAATATCGAAAACAACACTTGGCAAACAGCATACGAAACAATTTGCGATTTATATTCACCTATAATTTTACAAACAACACTAAAAGTAATTATAGAAAAATATTTATTTAACTCGATCGCAAAGACTGGATACCTTTTTCCAGATGGCCACAGATACTACCAAAAAATCCAAGTCTCTGAAGTTCAACAAAATGTATCAAATCAAACAGTTTTTTTGCACTTTAATAACTTTTATGAGCTTAATAAAGATTCCATAAATGAATTTGATAAATTCGTAAAAACCATCATAAACGACAACGTAAGAGTAATTTTTTTCTTACCTCCATATCACCCTGTTTCCTACCAAAAATTAAAGTCCAATCCTGCTTACAAAATGGTATTTAAAGCTGAAGATTTTTTTATTAAATTAGCAAAAAAACACGGGATTGAAACAGTTGGAGCCTATAATCCTACACAATGCAACTGTGACGAAACAGACTTTTTCGACTGGCACCATACATATGAAACATCAACGCCCAAAATTTTTGGTCAAATTTCAAAAACATTTTAAATATGTGTTGATCACATCAAAACATATTTAAAATCAGTAAAATGTTTTTTTATTTACCAAGCAAAATAATTTCTTTGAGCACCGCATCAGGATTTAGCGAAATTGAATCAATACCTAAATCGACAAGAAATTTTGCAAGTTCTGGATAATCAGATGGTGCTTGTCCGCAAATTCCAATTTTTTTGCCATTACGCTTTGCACCCTCTATAGCCATCTGAAGCATAATCTTTACCGCTTCGTTACGTTCATCAAAAATAGACGCCACAAGTTCAGAGTCTCTATCAACCGCCAAAGTCATTTGAGTAAGATCGTTTGAGCCTATTGAAAAACCATCAAATAATTTAGAAAATTGATCAATCAACAAAACATTGGATGGAATCTCGCACATCATGTAAACCTCAAGCCCATTCTTGCCACGCTCGAGACCATGTTTTGCCATTTCGGCGAAAACACCCTGAGCCTCTGAAACTGTACGTACAAATGGCAACATAAGCTTTACATTAACAAGACCCATTTCTTCACGAATTTTTTTCATAGCCATGCATTCAAGCTCAAATGCTTCTCGATATTTTTCATGGTAGTAACGAGACGCACCGCGAAAACCAAGCATAGGATTTTCTTCTTTAGGCTCAAAAGCACGTCCGCCAACGAGCTTGCGATATTCGTTACTCTTAAAATCAGACATGCGAATAATAACCGGACGAGGAAAAAATGCAGCAGCAATCGTCCCCGCCTCTTGGGCCAATTTATCAACAAAGAATAGCTTCTTATCTTGATATTCTATAGTCAAATCTTCAATCGCTTGCTGATCATCATGATCTAAAACTTTTTCAGGATGCACAAGGGCCATTGGATGAATTTGGATAGAATTATTTATAATAAATTCTAAACGAGCAAGGCCAACACCATCATTTGGCAACTTGGTCAAATTAAATGATTCATCAGGATTTCCAACATTCATCATAATCGCAGTTTTTGGTTTTTTAAGGTTTGAGACATCCATTTTTTTCAACTCAAAAGGAATACTTCCGCTGTAAATAACTCCAACCTCACCGCTGCTACAATCCATTGTTATTTCTTGGCCTGTTTTTATTTTCAAGGTCGCATCATTGGTACCAACGATTGCGGGAATGCCAATTTCGCGGCTCACAATTGCCGCATGGCAGGTACGCCCTCCTCTGTTGGTAACAATACCAGCCGCAACTCTCATCACTGGTTCCCAGTCAGGATCGGTCATTTCTGTAACAATAATCTCACCTTTTTGAACGGTATTCATTTGATGAGGGGAATCAATAACTCGAGCCTTACCCGTTGAAATTTTACGGCCGACACTTTTGCCTGTTGCCAAAACTTTTTGCTTACTAGCCTCGTCTTTATTTATCACAAATTCTTCGAGCACTGTTTGATGCTGCTTTAATGAATGCACCGTTTCTGGACGAGCCTGAACAATGTAAAGTTTGCCATCAATTCCATCTTTGGCCCACTCAATGTCCATTGGGCACCATTGTCCCTTGTTGTTTGAATAATGATCTTCAATTATCAAAGCCTGACGCGCTAAATCTAAAACATCATTGTCAGTAATTGAAAAACGCATGCGATCTAAACGAGGCACATCAACGTTAATAGTAGTACTACGTTTGTCCTGTGTATAGGTCATTTTTATTAACTTGGTCCCCAAGCGTTTTTTTAACAACGACTTAAAATTATTTCGCAAGGTCGGCTTGTGAACAAAAAATTCATCTGGATTAACAGCACCCTTTACAACGTTTTCACCCAAACCATAGGATGATGTAACGAAGACAACGTCCTTAAAACCACTTTCAGTATCAAGTGTAAAAATAACACCAGAACTTGCCTTATCAGAGCGAACCATTTTTTGCACCCCGATAGAAAGCGCAACGGCCATGTGATCAAAGCCATTACCAGCTCGGTATGAAATAGCTCTATTTGTAAAGAGAGATGCATAGCAATCAGCGCACACTCGCAAAAGTTCAGACTCACCCCTAATGTTCAAATAAGTTTCTTGCTGCCCTGCAAAAGAAGCTTCTGGTAAATCTTCTGCTGTAGCTGACGAACGCACCGCAACATCGCAGTGAACTCCGTATCGCTCTTCAATTTTTTTATAGGCATCATGAATTTCAGACACAATATCATTTGGAATTTTAGCTAAACGAATTAGGGAACGAATCTCATGCCCTGCTTCGGCAAGAGAATCAACATCCTTATGATTGATAGTTAAAAGAAGACGGTTGATTTCGCTGTCAAGATTGTTGTGTTTAAGTATGGCACGATAGGCATCGGCAACAATTGCAAAACCTGATGGAACACGAACACCCTTGCTTGAAAGATTTTGGATCATTTCCCCAAGTGACGCATTCTTGCCACCCACCGAAGCAATGTCTGTAATCCCAACTTCTTCAAAAAATTTTATATATTTCATCGCGTGCCCTCTTTGATTTTTTCACAACACTCTTTACTTGTAAAAGCCTCTCGACTTATAATCCTGTCGAACAAACAGCATGGCTTACAGCATAACATATGTTTCAACTGAGAAATAAACAAAGTCGAACAAAAAGGGAAAAAATGTTTGATTCGAAAAATAAACAACTTATGGTCGTCATTTACGATGGTATTTCAAATTCGGTGTTCGTAAGTCAGGTTCTACAACCGCTACTAAACCAACTTTCAAAAACAAAAAATTTAGAAATAACGCTGGTATCATTTGAACAAAAAAGACCTCCTGTGGATGTCCTCATGGATATCATTCCTGCATTTGATAAATTTCATTTAGTTATAAGCCGCAAACTTCCATACATCTCAAAATACAGCATGCTCTTTGCCGTCTACCAACTCAAAAAATTACTCAAACAAGTACCTTGTCATGAAATTATAGCGCGCGGTCCACTTGCCGGATGGGTTGCTATGAAAACACTAGAATCAATGTCAAAAAAAGAACCTTGGCGTTTAAGAGAAATTCATCGTGACAAATTTCCAAAGCTAACCGTACAAGCTAGAGGACTATGCGCTGAGGAATATCGATACACATATGGTAATGAAAAAAATCACTGGTTAAAATGGCCATGGCGCCAAATGATATACAAAAGTTTTAAAAATGTAGAGTTTGAAGTATACCGCAACAAGCGTAAGACCGATTTTCCAAACAACATTGCAATAGAAGCAGTAAGCACAGCTTTGAAGGATTATTTGGTTCAAAATTTTAGAGCCGATGCTAGTAAGATATCACTAGCCACAAAAGACCTAGTACCATCATGTGACAAAAAACAAGTATCCGAATGGCGCGCACAGGTGCGCACTGAGCTTAGTATTCCGGATGATACAGTGGTTTACTGCTATAGCGGATCATACAAACCATGGCAATGTGCAAACGAATCAATAAATTATTTCATTGAACAATACAAACAAAATTCTAAAAGTTTTATGCTTGTGCTTTCAAGGGATAAGGCAGACTTTGTACATGACCTAACTGAGCAAAAAATACCCGAAAATGCTTACGCCGTTTTAAGTGTAAAACACCAAGACTTGTTCAAGTATTTATCAGCCGCAGACCACGGCCTAATGTTTCGCAAAAAGGATGTAATAAATTGGGTCTCACGACCAACAAAAATGTTGGAATACCAGTCTGTAGGGCTTAACATTATTCACAACAACACAATTGCATGGCTTGTGAAATAAAGTTTTATCCGAAGACGCCTAGTGTTATTCTATATTTTTTTATTTAAAGGACTCTCACCTTGTCATCCTGAACTTGTTTCAGGATCCATGCTATGGTTTGTCTGTGGAAAAATAAAAGTACTTTATTAAATAAGTAGTGGTTCAACAACGGCTTTAAACATAAATCACATATGAGTTTAAAATCAAACGATGCGATCCTGAAACAAGTTCAGGATGACAAAATTATGCGTCAGACTAATAACAAACAGACTCACTCAGGACTAAAGACTTGCTCAATGCTTCACTGCTAAACACCGAAAACCTTAAAATCATCGAGTTTTCTAGAAGAACGACACGTGCTTACTATTTATTCAACTTGTCCCAAATATCTAAAAAATCCTTGAATAAAAGCTGCTGTCCGCGAAGTTGCAATAATTCTGGAGAAAGCTTACTCAGGTCATAATGAGTTGTCTTTAGGTTGTTTCGCAAAGTTTGGCGTGGCGATCTAAAACACATTTTTATAAATTTCCAAAAATTTTCTTCATCATTGATTGGCTCTAAATCAAATCTAGGCTTAAAGTACAATAGCCGTGAGAATACTTTT
>Ga0172371_10004608_pt1 | contig 20761 bp, 13 predicted proteins | sample Lak12m_FD_114543 | JGI IMG/M metagenome (GOLD analysis project Ga0172371, IMG submission 114543) | Freshwater microbial communities from Kabuno Bay, South-Kivu, Congo - kab_022012_12m | ecosystem: Environmental > Aquatic > Freshwater > Lake | place: Democratic Republic of the Congo: South-Kivu... | reverse complement strand
TGCCGTGCTTACCAAGCAAGGAGCACGGGCCCGTCGGCCTGTATGCGCCCGAAATGCGTGTCCCGGTGGGCCAGAGGCAACCCGTGCTGAGCGGCCACGGCGGCGATCCAGATATCGTTCTCGGGAATCGGTGTTCCCTGGTCCGCCAGTCCCTTCTTGATGCGACCGTACCAGAACGCCGTTAGTCGGTCCGCGTCCAAGATCGTGACGGCCGCGAGAAACCCCTCCACCTTGCCCATGGCTTCGTCCGGGACGACCGCCTTGAGAGCACCGTAGCAGAGCTCCCCGACGGCGATGGCCGGGACAAAGATCACGTCGTTCTCCAAGAGCCGCGCCGTGACCGCTTCGTCTCCTCGCAGGTGCGCGACAACCACGCTTGTATCCAGGAGCACTTCACCAGTCATTCGGGTCGACTCGCTCGCAGCCTGCCTTGATCGCCTCCTCGATTGCCGCGGCTTCGGGAGCGGAGAGGCTCCCCGCCGTCGCTCGGATAGCGTCCTTGCGGTCAAGCAGGCCCCGCTCCCGGAGGCCGTGGACGTAGGCCGCCACCCGCGCCAGGACGGGCGGCGGCAATCCTCTGAGTTCCTCGACGATACTGGCCAAGGCATTCATCGTGGATCCTCCCCGCGCAGGTGAGCGCGGCAAGGCCGCGCAGCGTGCCCCCGATTGCATATCTACACGACACTACAGCCCGTACCCCCGGCTGTCAACCGACCGAAGGGGGGAGACATGGCTGCTCCGGGATCGCGCTGCCGACTCGCCCTCCTTGGACCGCCTGCGCAAGAGCGGTCGTGCCGGGAACGGAACAGCCCTGGGGGGGGAGCACCGGTGGACGCCGGAGCACCCGTGGAGAGTGCGCCGGCGCGCGGCCCGATGGCGTGGTATCGTAGGTGCAGCCGGAGGTCTCCCACTGCGGCGAAGCCCGGGACCGGGATCGTTCAGGTGGGCGGTGGGGGCGGTTCGGCAGCAATGGCAGATCACGCACCATGGCATCCTCACCGGACGGGTTCAGCCTTCGGCGCGGCGGTTGGCGCATTCGTTTCGACCCGGCTGCAGGGTTTGAGCTTCGGCACCCCGGCACGCAGACGCGCCTGCACGGCACCCTGACGTTCACGGTGGCCGGGCAGCCCTGGCGCCTGGTCCGCTGGCGTGACGAGGTCGTCGGCCGCCCGGCCTGGCTCGACCCCCAGGGCAACGTCCAGGGGTACCTCACCTTCCGGCAGGACGGGCACCGGCTGGAGATCCTGGTGCTGCACCGCTGCGCCCAGTCCTACAGCGGGCTCCTCGAGTTCGCGGGCACGGCCACCTTCGGCTCCGACAGCTTTGCCTGTCGCACCGCAGCCCCGCCGTCGACCCGCGTGGTCCAGATGGCCTCGGGACCCGCCGACAGCGCCCTGAACGACTCCCTCTTCGACGTCCCGTCGGATACCGTCCTGCGCTTCGGCGCGGCCACGGTGCGGATCCTGGCCGCCGAGCCGCCGGGCTTTGGCCTGCGCCTGACGGCGAAGGTCGAGGACGCGGCCGGCTCGGACCTGACGCTGGACCTGCAGCAGCAGTTCTACTCGAGCCGCTACGTCCCGCACTACCGGCCCCTTGACCGCAAGCGCTGCCCGTCGCCGCCGACGGGCTGGATGAGCTGGAACGTCTACTTCGATACGGCCGGCGCGGCGGAGAACCTGGCCGAGGCGCGGTTGGGGCTGCGCCACCTGAAGCCCTTTGGCCTGGAGTTTTGGTCCATCGAGTCCTGGCAGGCCAACTCCGACCGGCTGCCGGTATCGGCGTTCCATAGCCTCGATCTGAGCTGGCATGCGGGCCAGTTCCCCGAAGGCATGAAGAAGCTGGCCGAGGACATCCGGGCCCTCGGCTTCCGGCCCGGCATCTGGACGGTCCCGTTCGGCACCGGCGACCGGACCTTCTACGACCGGCACCGGGGCTGGTTTCTCCACGATGCGTCCGGCGCGCCCATGCGGAACTGGTCTGGCGCCTATGTCCTCGACCCCTCGCAGCAGGCGGTCCGTGACCACCTGCGGGAGATGCACCGGGTGATGAGCCAGGAGTGGGGCTACGAGTTCTTCAAGGTCGACGGCATGAGCGGCCGTCAGCAAGGCTACTCGGCGCATTTCTTCGAGCGCGACGAGGTGCGGGCCGCGTTCCGGGAGCCCTGCCCGAACCCGATGGAGCTCTGTGTGCAGGCCCTGCGCGAGGGGATGGGTCCCGACCGTGTCTTCCTGGCCTGCCAGGGCCACTACACCGGACCCGAGGCCGGCGTTGCGGACGCCGCCCGGATCGGCGGCGATATCGTCTCCGGGAACCAGGACTCAAACTGGCACAACGTGCGCAGCCAGGCGTGGTCCACCCTGAACCAGCTCTTCGTGCATGGCATCCTGTGGTATAGCGATCCGGATACGCTTCTGGTGGGCGAGTACCATGACCTCGAGCAGGCCCGCGTGACCACCACCGTGGTGGCCCTGCCGGGTCAGATGATGTTCGCCGGCGACAAGCTCGCAGGGCTCTCCCCCGAGCGTACGCGGCTGCTCCAGCAGTCTCTGCCGGTGTGTGCGGTACGGCCCCTGGACCTGTTCCCCATCTTCGACATGCGGCCGGTGTGGGACCTGAAGATACGCCGGCCGTTTGGCCAGTGGGATGTGGTGGCCCTGTTCAACTGGAGCGATGCCGCGGCCGATGTGGGGGTCTGCCTGGCGGAGCTCGGGCTGGCCGGCGGGAGCCCGTACCTGCTCTACGAGTTCTGGGAGGACCGTTTCCTGGGTCGCGCCACGGAAGCCCTCTGCGCTCACGTGCCGGCCCGAGCCGTGCGCCTGGTGGCGGTGCACGCCGACCGGGGCCGGCCGCAGTGGCTCTCCACAGACCGGCACGTGACCCAAGGCGGCGTCGAGCTGGAGGCCCTGACGTGGGATGATGAGAGCCGCTCGCTGCGCGGCCGGATCCGGCTGGTGCGCCACCACGCCACGGAACTGCGTTTCCTCGTCCCGGCCGGGTATGCTCTGGCGAGAACCAGCGCCACCGGCGCCGACGTCCGGACGGTGCGCACGGAGGCCGATGGCATCACCCGCGTCAGCCTCTGGTCAGCGGAGACGCACGCGGCGGACTTCGCCCTGGAGTTCGTGCGGTAGGAGGGCGCCGCCCCAGAGGCGCCAGGGGATGACAGCGGTCAGGAGGCGCGGTTCTCCGTGACCGCGCGGCGGGTTGCGGAGACCCCGCCCTCCAGGCATCCCCGACTGGGGTCAGGCCGAGCGTGCAGAGACGGTGCCAATGGAGCGCGGCCAACGCGCCGACAGACCCACGCCAGGGGCCGCGGCACTGGGTGCAACGGCTACCGGACCAGCTCGAGCACCCCGGCCTTCTCCACCTCCCACGTGCACCCGCCGGTGCTCTGCCATTCCACCCACAGGTCGTCGGCGGTCTTCCGCACGCTGAGGTTGAACTGCAGGCGGACGGGCTTGGCGGCGTCGACACCGAGGGCCCCGAAGGGCACCCGCCACTCGGCCGTCCAGCGCTTGGCGTCCACCAGCAGGGCCCTATACTGCACCCCCTCGGCAGCCCGTTTCACCGCCGCCTCCGGAGCGCCCGCCTCGTCACTGCTGGCGAAGTGACCGGACGGGAAACCGCGCAGCACCAGGACCGGGGCGTCCTTGCCGGCAGCGGGGTTGCGCAGAGCCAGTTCGACGGCGTCGTCCTGGCCCCACTGGTTGCCGGGACGGATGGGAAACTTGGGGTTCACGGCGTTGTCGACGGCGACGTACAACGCCTGGTCGTCCCAGGCCAGCCAGGCCAGGCTCGGAGGCGATACCTTCTCGCCCTGGAAGCCCTGCTCGAGCACCATGGTCTTCGCCGACTCCACCACGGGCCACTCGGCCGGCGTCACCTGGCCATCGATGGCGACGGCTCCTGCCAGCCGCGGCACCCGGAACCCCACCGGGCCGTCTTTGCGGGCCGCGGCTGCCGGCTTCGGCGGTGGCGTCGCCATGGGCCGTACCTCGCTGGCCACCGGCCACGAAGCGCGCCCCTGGTCGGCATACAGGCCGATCTCCTCAAGAGGGATGGCCTTGAAGCCCAGGGCCCACGCCGGCGAGTCGGCCCGCAGGGCGAAGTTCCGAGCTGCGGCATCGACGAACTTCGGGTCCTGATCGAGCAGGTTGTCCTGGAAGGTGACCAGCGGCTTCGCCTTGCCGTCGAAATCGCCCCAACGGCCACCCACGCAGACATTCCGGGCAATGAGGTCACCCCGGGGCGCCATGGGATCCTCATCGAGGAGACTCACCAGGTACGGATAGCGCTCGCTCCACGGGGGTTTCTGGTAGGCGAAGGCCTTGAGCTTGGCTTCGAGGCCCTCCCGGCCGCCGGCAGCCCAGCCCAGGCCGCGCGAGTCCACGTGGGTCGCCGGCACGCAGTCCACGAAGACGTTGTTCTCGATGGTGCAGTTGCGGCCGCCGCCGACCATGGCCGCCCGGGTCACGCTGTAGAACAGGTTGCCGTAGATCAGCGTGCCGCCGAACTGGTCATCGAGATACACCCCCACACAACCGCGCCCCTCGAAGCCGTTGATGTGGTGCAGGTAGTTGTGCCGGATGATGGTGCCGCACATGGACCAGTCCCGGCCCGTGTAGATAGCCCCTGCATCGTTGGACTCGTAGCAGACGCTGTGGATCTCGTTGAACTCGATGAGGTGGTCATTGCCGCCGAAACCCATGGCCATGTGTGGAGCATTGTCGATGAGGTTGTGGGTCGCCCGGTTGCCGACACCGGAGAGGGAGATGCCGGGGTTGTAGACGCGCTTCCAGCGGGCGTAGTGGTGGATGTGGTTGTTGTCCGCGAACAGGCCTCCGGGCGTGAGCGCGTTGCGGTCGCCGCCATGCAGCGAGATGCCGCCGGCGCCCGTCTGCGTGATGTCGCACCCAACGACCCCGTGGCCCTGGCCGGACGCCGAGACCGCCCCCCCGCCAATGTTGCGGATGGTGCAGCCAACCACGCGCATCTCCTGCCCCCCGCCGATGGTCACCGCCATGTTCCGCGCCGCCTCCAGGATGAAACCGCGGAAGGTGACGTGGGAGGTCCCCGTGCACGCGATGAGCACCGGCAGCACCGAAACCACGGCCCGGCCCTGCTCGATGGGCGCCGGTGGCCAGAAGTACAGGACCGCGGCGCTGCGGTCCAGGTACCATTCGCCAGGCGAGTCCAGCTCGCAGAGCAGGTTGACCGCGTAGTACCACTGGTTCTTCCGGTAGCCGTAGGTGTGGTAGGGCGGTCTCAGCGCGATGATCCGGTTCTCCGAATCGATGGACTCGATCTGCTGGCGCTGCTCGGCCCAGTCCCAGAACCAGTATCCGTGCAGCCAGACGTCGGGCTCGTTGTGCCAGCGGGATGGCCGGTCGCCGTCGTAGGTGAACCGGCCTATCTTGTCGCCGGGGATGCCGTGGATCTTGTGCGGGGCGCCACCCACCACATCCACGATGCGCACGAACCCCTCATTGGGCCAGCGCGCCAGGGTCATGGGCAGGTCCTGGAAGAACAACTCCAGGCGGTTACTGTCGCCGACCACATCGCCGAAATCGGTGATGCCAAGGGCCTTGAGGTCTGCTCCGAGGACCTGGCCGCGGGCCCCCTCATCAAGGCGTTGGAGCACCGCCGGATCGGTGACCGGCGTGAAGTTGGTCACCTGCCGGCCGCCCACCAGGCGCACCTCGGCCCCGGGCGCGGCGCGGTAGACAATGGGCGCCTCGGCAGTGCCCGAGTCCTCGGCTGCGAGTTCCAGCGGCTGGGCCAGCTCATAGGCGCCCGCCGACACCTCGACGACGGCCCCTCCGGCAGGCAGTGGCCCGGCCTGCCTGAGCTTGCGAAGCTCGTCCCGGGCCCGCTGCAGCGTGGCAAACGGCCCGGCGCCGGCCGCGCCAGGTGCCCCTGCCTGCCCGGACCAGGCGTCGTTGCCGCCGGGAGCGACGTACAAGGACAACGGCGCCGCCGGAAGTGCTGTGCTCATGGCCAGACCTGCGAGGGTGAGGAAGCGGGGCAGCCACTGGTGGTCCCGCAAACTGGGGACAGCATTCGTTCTCATCGTGCGGATGGTCTCCGTGGTGCGGTTCGCCCTGCGCATCCGGGGGAGGCGATGTCCACCCGCCACCGGTCGCTGGCCAAACGTAGCCACCCACGCTCCCATCCGCCAGCGGCGCGGGTGCCGCCAGGCGCCGCAAAGACGACCCACGGGCCTCACGCTGCCCCCCTGCTCGTAGTCGAGGCTTCAGCCGGCCCCATCCTGGCCCGCAGCCGCGGGCCGGCTGGTCTCAGGGCAACCCGCCTGAGGGCTCGACCACGGACGGGCGTAGCCCAGGGCCACGCGAGCTCGGCCATGGCCGCACACAAGCAGTCAGCGACAACGGGCCGAACCCGGGGGATGCGGAGGGGCGCTCAGGGCCAGACCGTCTCCACGTCGTACTGGCTGAGCTGTCCGTCGCGGGTGACGATGACAGACCCATGCCGCCGAGCCTGCGCCACCAGGAGCCGGTCAAACGGGTCTCTGTGGACATCGGGCAGCAGCGTCGAGGCAATCATGTCATCGGCCGTAGGATCAACCACCGTGATGCCCGACCCCAGGCAGACCTGCTGCTTCCACGTCGGCATGTCCGTGATCTCGATCCTTCCCTTGCGGACCAGCAATGCCAGTTCCCAGAAGCAGAGCGCCGGTACCCAGAGCTGTCCTGCCGCGACGCGGCCGTCCAGATCGGCCTGCGCGTCCGCCGCGAAGACCGTCGCGGTCGCCCAGAAGTAGAGGGCATGAGTGTCGAGACACCAGCGCCTCATACCTTCCCTTCCCACAGATCGTCCATCGGCGCGAAAGCCTCGTCCGCGGGTACGAGCAGTCGAGCCCTGACCGTGACGGCTTCGCGCCAGTTGGTCGCTGCCGCTGGCACGATCTTGGCCACTGCCTTCCCCCGGCGCTTGACCACGACGACTTCGCCGCGCTTGACCTGGTCGAGGACCCCGAACAGCCCGGCACGCAGGGCCGTCACGTTCACCGCATACATGTCAGATCTCCATGTACATGTCTTACCAGCATATGTACAATATGGCCTCGCATATGTACATTGACGAGTGACGAGCCGCGGGATCCGGTGGAGGCTGTGTTGGGGAGACGACCTGCGGGCGCGCGGCCGTGGTCTCGGCGCCGAGGCCTGGGTCACGGCCAGAGGGCGCGGGGACACGGCGCCGCGGCGCCATCGCCGGGACCGCTACTCGGCAGACTTCGCGCAGCGGAAGCCGAGGAAGGCGTGCGCGAAGTCGGGGAGCGGCCGGAAACGGTACGTGGTGGTGGCGATATGGGGTTCGCCGGTCCAACTGCCGCCGCGGGCCACGCGGCGGTCGGCGGACTCGGGGGCCTCCCGACCGTCGCCCGCGACGTAGGGGTAGGGCCGGAAGAGGCTACGGGTCCATTCCCAGGCGTTGCCGGCCATGTCCAGGCAGCCGCAGGGCGACGCGCCTTCGGGCTTCGAGCCCACGGGGCCGATGCGATCCTGACCAAAGGCCATCTTCCCATACTCCAACTCGTTGCCCCATGGGTACCTCCGACCATCGGTACCGCGGGCAGCCTTCTCCCATTCGGCCTCGGTCGGGAGGCGCTTGCCGGCCCAGGCGGCATAGGCGGTGGCGCCGTACCAGGTGACGCCGGTGATGGGGAAAGCCTCCTTGCCGGGCTTGGGTCGCCACGAGTCGCCATCCTGGGCGATGGGCAGGTAGGCCTCAGGACCGAGCCAGGCATGCGCCTGGGTGTCCCGCGTCGCCTTGGCCTGGTTGAGAAACTGGCAGAACTGGGTGGTGGTGACCTCGTTCCGGTCCATCCGGAAGGCCGGCAGGTCCAGGGTGTGGACGGGCTTCTCGGCAGCGTCTTCATCGATGGCCTTGCCGTCGCTGCCCATGGTGAAGGGGCCGGCTGGCACCAGCACCATGCCGTCTTCGGCAACGGGCGTGGCCGCCTGCGCCCCCACGGTCAGAGAGCCGCAGGCCAGGACGGAGCCCAGGGCCGAAATGCCGAGCGCGGGGAGAGCCCACTGCAGAGTCATGCCGCTACTCCAAGGTGGACAGAGCACCATCCGTAACCGTCCGCCACCGCGCGGAAAGTAACCTGGCGGATGGGCTGCTGCAAGGCCGCGAGCCCTGGCAGGCTGCCGGGCCGCCGCTATCTTGGAGTACCGGCTCCCGGATGGGGGCAGGCCAGACCGCGGTGCTGCGGGGCCTTCGGCGGCGCGGTCTTGGGATACGGCAACCGCCTGGCAGGGAGAACGCTGATGGCTGAGCGCAAGTACGCCGTGATCCTGGGGAACCTGGGGAACACCTGTGACCGGTTCTGCAGCGGCTACAAGCACAACCCACCCGCCCTGGAGATGCTGAAGGCAGCGGCGGCCATACCCCAGGTCCGCGGCATCGAGTTGGTGGGCTCCTGGGACATCCGTCCAGACAATGCGGCCGAGATGAAACGGGTCCTGGCCGGACATGGGCTGGCCTGCGTGTCGATCATCCCGGACCTCTTCGCCTGCAAGGACTATGCCAAGGGCTCCTTCTCCAACCCGGATGCCAGGATCCGGGCCAAGGCCCTGAGCGAGACCCGCCGGATGTGCGATATCGCTCTGGACCTGGGCTGCGGCCTGATCAACCTCTGGCCCGGCCAGGATGGCTACGACTACCTGCTGTCGACCGACTACGAGAAGGAGCGCGAGCTGGAGTGCCAGGCGGTGCGCGAACTGGCCTTGGCCTACCCGACCCTCCGCTTCGCCCTGGAGTACAAACCGAAGGAGCCGCGTACACACTGCTACCTGGCACGCATGGCCGACACCCTGCTGCTGGCTCAGGAGACCGGCTGCGCCAACGTCGGCCTGACCATGGACACGGGCCATGCCTTTGCCGCGGGTGAGAACCCGGCCGAGTCGGTGGTGCTGGCCCGGCGTGCCGGCGACCGCCTGTTCCACATGCACTTCAACGACAACTACGCCTCCTGGGACGATGACATGATCGTAGGCTCGGTGCACTCCCTGGTGTACCTGGAGCTGCTCTACTGGCTGGATCGTTGCGGCTACACGGGCTGGCTATCCATGGACCAGTACCCGTACCGGGAGGATGCCGCCGGGGCCATCGGCGAGAGCATTGCCTGGCTGGCGGCCTTCGATGGCATCCTGCAGCGCCACCGCGCCGAGATGGACGCGGTGATCGCCGCGGGTGACCCGGTTGCCACCTCCCGGCTGATGCGCCGTCTGCTGGCACCGGGCACGGCCCGGTAGAGCGCGGCATCTCCGTATGCCGCGGTGCCGGGAAGCGGAGATCCCGGCCCCCAGGGACCCTCGGCGCGCAGGGCGCGGGCGTGGAGCCTACGTAGACCCCGCCGGGAGCGCCGAGGCGAAGCCGTAAGTCAACCGCTTATCGGAGTCTCCGTCACTGGCAGACGACGGCCAGTAAAGGAAGATCCGTCCGGTGACCGAGCCACATTTCCAGCGTCGCTATGGTGGGGTACATTACGGGCGCGTTGGGCGAGCGTCGGGCTCCCCCTGCCTCCGGTCCCGCAGGCGACCGGCAGGTGTCGAAGGAACCGGGTTCGGGGCTGGGTGCAGAGGGGATTGGCGCGTCGCGACCGACCCCTCCGGACGGTCGTGGCGATTCCCGCTCAGCCTCTTGCCGTCGGGTGGATGGGGTGCCGCTGCCCCTGCCGGCCACAAGAGGCTCCAAGGTCTAGAGAAAGGGCCGCGATGCAAAGCCGAGTGAGCATTCCCGCGGGCTATCGGGCGCTCCTGTCGCCGATCGAGACGGAGAAGGCCATCCGCAGGATCAAGGAGTTCTTCCAGACGAACCTGGCCTACGAGCTGGACCTGGTCCGGGTCACGGCGCCACTGATGGTCCAGTCGGGGACGGGCATCAACGACGATCTGAACGGCGTCGAGAGGCCGGTGTCGTTCCCGCTCAAGGGCATACCGGGGGTGACGGCCGAGATCGTGCAGTCGCTGGCGAAGTGGAAGCGCATGGCCCTGGCAGACCTGGGCTTTGGGCCGGGCACGGGCCTCTACACCGACATGAACGCCCTGCGACCCGACGAGGATCTCGACAGCCTGCACTCGGTCTACGTCGACCAGTGGGACTGGGAGCGCGTGATCACCGTCGAGGAGCGCAACCTGGACTTCCTCAAGCGGATCGTGCGCCGCATCTACGACGTCATCCGGCGGACGCAGAAGTACGTCTGTCACGAGTATGGGTGCCTGACGCCCTTCCTGCCGGAGAAGATCACCTTCGTCCACACCGAGGAGCTCCTGGAGCGGCACCCGGGCCTGACGCCGCGGCAGCGCGAGACGGAAGCCTGCCGCAAGCATGGGGCCATCTTCGTCATCGGGATCGGCGGGGCGCTCGCCGACGGTGCCATCCACGATGGCCGTGCGCCGGACTACGACGACTGGACGACGCCCAGCGCGCCGGGCCGTGCCGGCCTCAACGGCGACATCGTGGTGTTCAACCCGGTGCTGGACGGCGCCTTCGAGCTGTCGTCCATGGGCATCCGCGTCGACCAGGAGGCGCTGCGGCGGCAGCTTCGCCTTCGGGGCCAGGAGGCGCGCTTGTCGCTGTACTGGCATCGCCGGCTGCTGGCGGGGGAACTGCCGTTGTCCATCGGTGGTGGGATCGGCCAGTCGCGCCTGTGCATGCTGTACCTGCAGAAGGCCCATATTGGCGAGATCCAGGCGGGGTTGTGGCCGGCGGACATGATCGCGGCCTGCCGCGCGGCGGGGGTCGTGTTGCTGTAGGTGGGTCTTCTCCAAGGGTCGACGCCTCGACGGGGCTTGCTCCCCGTCGGGCGAAGAGTGGGGTGGACGTGCCCAGACGGCGCGCCACCCCACTCTTCGCCCGACCGCCACGAGGGCGGTGGCGGCGGGAGGCTACAGGCAGCCATGAAGCGGACGTTGATCCGGCGGGCCCTGAAGGCGGACGCCATCGGTTCGGAGGTCACGGTGGCGGGCTGGGTGCGCACCCGGCGTGACTCCAAGGGCGGGTTCTCGTTCATCGAGCTCAACGACGGCTCCGCCTTCGACAACCTGCAGGTGGTGGCTGACCAGTCCCTGGCGAACTACGGGAGCGAGGTCGTGCGCCTGCACCCGGGCGCGGCCATCGCGGTCACGGGCCAGTTGGTGGCCTCGCAGGGGGCGGGCCAGGCCGTCGAACTGCGGGCACGACAACTGCGGGTGCTGGGGTTCTGCGAACCCACGGAATACCCCCTCGGCAAACAGCGCATCTCCTTCGAGGTCCTGCGCGAGGTGGCCCATCTGCGGCCGCGGACGAACACGTTCGGGGCCGTGATGCGCCTGCGCCACGCCCTGGCCTATGCGACCCACACGTTCTTCCACGAGCGCGACTTCCTCTACGTCCACACGCCCATCATCACGGCCAGCGACTGCGAGGGCGCCGGGGAGATGTTCCAGGTCACGACCCTGAACCTCGGCAAGGTGCCGCGGCAGCCGGACTCGGGCGAGGTGGACTATGCCCAGGACTTCTTCGGCCGGCGGGCGAGCCTGACGGTCAGCGGCCAGCTCGAAGGCGAGACGCATGCCTGCGCCTTGGGCAATATCTACACCTTCGGCCCGACGTTCCGCGCGGAGAACTCCAACACGCGCCGGCACCTGGCGGAGTTCTGGATGATCGAGCCGGAGATGGCCTTCGCCGACCTGAGCGATGATGCGGACCTGGCCGAGGACTACCTGCGGTCGCTGTTCACCTATGTCCTCGAGCACTGCGAGCGCGAACTGGCCTTTTTCGACCAGCGCGTGGCCAAGGGGCAGATCGAGCGCCTGCGCGGGCTGGCGACGAGCCAGTTCACACGCATCACCTACACCGACGCCATCAGGCTCCTGGAGAAGGCCACGGTCGCGTTCGAGTTCCCGGTATCCTGGGGTATTGACCTGCAGAGCGAGCACGAGCGCTACCTGACGGAGGAGGTCTACAAGGGGCCGGTGATCGTCATGAACTACCCCAAGAAGATCAAGGCCTTCTACATGCGCCAGAACGACGATGGCCAGACCGTGGCGGCCATGGACGTGCTGCTGCCCGAGGTCGGGGAGATCATCGGCGGCAGCCAGCGCGAGGAGCGCCTCGAGGTGCTCACGGCGCGGATCCAGGAAATGGGTCTGCCGCTGGACAACTACCGTTGGTACCTGGACCTGCGACGCTTCGGCACCGCCCCCCACGCGGGCTTCGGGCTGGGGTTCGAGCGCATGGTGCAGTTCTGCAGCGGCATGCACAACATCCGCGATGTGATCCCCTTCCCGCGCACCCCGGGCAGCGCCGAGTTCTAGCCGCAAGGGGTTGCGGCGTAGGTGGGCCATCCGCGACGCCGTGAGGCCCGTGAATAGCCCAGGCTAGCGCCGCTGGGGCACGGCAGGGGTGACGGCGCCGGTGGCATTGAAGATGCCGATGTAGCGGTTGAGGCTGGTCTGGGCATCGAAGGCGCCCTGGACCGAGTGCGCCTCGGAACCGTAGAAGAAGCCGCGCAGGGACGAGGACTGCACGGCTCCCTCGCCGGAGATGTCGGTGACCTCTCCGTGGATGCCGTTCTCGTTGATGCTCCCGGCCAGCTCCATGGCCGGACCGCCGTCGGCGCTGAAGTCCAGGTCGCCAGCAAACGTGTAGTCCGCGAAGTCCAGGTGCAGGCGGGACTCGCCGGTCAGCACATCGACGCCGTTGCGGAGACAGTGGGCATCGCCGCTGTAGTTCCCCACGAAATCGTGCCCAAGGAGGGAGTCCCGGACGTAGTCGGCGGCGGTGCGGACCAGGCTGGTGGCCTGCCAGAGCCCGACAACATGGTGCGCCGGACTCGAGCCGTTGGGGTCGGTCAGATCCATCTCCCACCAGCCCCAATTGCTGACATCGGCAGACTCGTCTGGCGGCTGAATGGTGCTGTTGGTGACGGCGATGGCCGGGTTGCCGATGATGGTGCCATCGGCGAAGGTGAACGGGATCGGCGGGGCATTGACGGGGCCATCGGGAAAGGTGTCCGCGCTGTTCCCGGTGCCCTGGGCATGGAGGGTCATTCCGCCGCTGGTCACGGCGGTCAGTCGGGCTCCCTGGATGCTGACCGTGACACTCACCTCGTCGGGCGAGAGCGACCGCAGGGCCCAGCCGTTGGTCAGGTCCAGACCCACCGCGTTGCCACTCCCCATGGGAAACTGACCCCCGGCCAACTGGTCTGCCAGGGCAGCCCGCGCTTCCGTGTCCGTGCGGTACCCCGGGATCTGGTCGTGCGGATCGGGCGAGCCGCCACCGGGCTCGGTCTCGGTCGGGGGCGGATCTTTGGGCTTCGGGGCGTCCCCGTCGTCGGCACCGGAGCCGCCCACGGCAGTCTGGCCCAGCAAGGCAGCGGCCACCGCGTCCATGGGCTTGACGGGGCCGGGAGCCTGGCCTGGGAAGACCGTGAGCCCGGTGCCGGGGATGTAGACGATGCGGTACCCCTCGTCATTGCTGACGGTGATGCCGGCCCCGGAGGTCCCCAGGAGCACAACCCTGGTGAAGCCGGCCGTGACCTCGGCGGCAAACGAGGAACCGCGGATACCGATCGTGGCCGTCGGGGTGTCGGCCCGGAAGTTTTCGGGGGCGATCTTCATGATGGCGCCACCGACGATGCGGAAGACGCCGCCGGTAATGCTGAGACTGAGGGCGCCCTGGCCCTCACTGCGCTTGAAGACGCACTCGGTGATCTGGATCTGGGTGTTGCGTCCCATGCTGAGGACGGTGTCGTCCGTGAACGTGATCTGGACCCGGCCCCGCTCCCCGGTCTTCACCGTGTCCATGGGCAGCACCGGGCCTTTCAGGGCCAGGGGGCCGCCCGTTCCGTCGGCATGCGCGACGGCGACGTCGCCGCGGACCGCGACCACCAGGCCGACCGGGTCCGGGGCGGCCCCAAGAACCGGGCCGGCGGCCAGCCAGAGGACAGCGCCAAGGGCCAACCGCCCGGCGCTGTGGGCAGCGGTGAGGTCATGCAGGGCCTTCATGGTACGGCTCCGGTGTCTGGACCTGTCGCGCGAGCGCTCAGAACACCCAGATAACGCTGAGCGAGCTCACGTTTCTCTCGTAGTCATACAACTGGCCGGTCGAGTGGGATGTCTCATAGGCCTGCCGCAACTCCGCGGCCGCGCGGCTGCAGAGCTGGCGTCGGAGCCCGATGGTAGCGGTATGCACACCGTCGCGACGGCGGTCGCCGGCCAGGGGCTCGTGGCCGTCGAAGAGCCAGTTCTCATACAGGTACGAGGCGAGGAAGGTCAGACGCCAGGGTAGCGCGAGCTGGTAACCGAGCCCGGCAAAGACCCTGTCATAGCTCTGGTCCCTGGCGTCGGCGTCGTGGCTCTCGAAGCCGAGATCCGAAGTCAGCACGTGACGGCCCAGCCGGTAGGTCGGTCGCAGAGCCACCGTATAGCTGAAGCCATCCGCCGCGGGGACCTGCCAGTAGCGCCGCTGTTCGCCGTTGACCTCGAGCCGCAGCGAGAGCTGCCGTGAGATGGCGACGGCGGCAAAGGCGCGGGCCCCGACCGTGCCCAGGTACCGGTCGTAGTCCTTCTCCATGAAGGCGCCGTTGGGGCCCAGGCCGAGGGTGAGACGGTCCGTCTTCCAGCGCGGGCCGGTGTCGAGCCGGAGGTACTGCACATCGAGGTCGTCCTGGTCCTGGTAGAGGGCGTCGTAGGCGAGCATCTCCGAACCCCAGTAGACGCCATCAGGGCAGGGACGCCACTGGTGCTCGAGGACCAGCGTCTGGGCGGCGAAGACGTCCCGCTCAATCGGAACGCTGAACCGCGGCAGCCCAGGGATGGTGATCGCCCCGCCAGGGCTGACGCGGGCGTTATCGTCACGGGCCAGGCTGAGGGTGAGGGCACCGCCGAGGTGGTGCGCCGAACGGGCGTCCCGGATCTCGGCCAGGTAGACGTCGATGTTCCGGCGCACGCTCTCCGGCGTCTCAGGCTTGGCCCGCACCTCCTCAAACAGGCCCTGCGCCACGCTGAACAGACGCAGATGGCAGTACGTGCGCGCCAGTTCGAGGCGGGCCCGGTCATCGCCAGGCCGCATGGCCAGCACCCGGTCAAAGGCAGTGGCCGCCCCCTCGTAGTCCCCGGCGCCGAAGGCGGCCAGACCCAGAGCAAAACTCACGTCAGGGTTGCCGGGATCCTCGCGGAAGGCCACGCGCAGATGCGCCACGGCCTCCTCGTAGCGGCCGGCATCGAGGCACGCCTGACCTTGGGCCAGGGAGCCGGCGGCAGGCCCCTGGGCCGAGGTGACGGCGACGGCCAGGAGGGCGGCCAGCACGGCCATTCCCACGACCAGCCACCGCGGCAGCGTTCGTTCCATGGGGACTCCTTCGCTCACTCCGGGTCCAGGACATAGACCCAGTATCCCTCCAGGGGCCGCAGGACCTCGCCGGGCGCGACCACCACGTAGGCGGTCGTCGCCGGGTCCCAGCGCCAGGCGACCGCAATCCGCCCGCGGGCTGGAACCGTGACCATGTACGGCGGCGAGAACAGGTTCCAGCCGGGCCGGAGGAGGTCCTGCCAGTCCGTGCCATCCCCAGGCTGGAGCGCGTCAGGCGTGGCAAAGGGCCGGCTGGTGCCGCCCCAGTAGCTGAACACCCAGAAGGCCTGGAGTCCGAGGACCGGATCGGTGTCGTCCGCCTCGACCAGGCTGCCATCGGGCGCAGGGTACTGGATGTGACCGATCTTGATGGGAGCGCCGGCGGCACCGGTGAAGATGAAGCCCATGGTCTGGTCGCTGGTGCTGGGGGCGCCCTTGAGGTTCCAGCCAGCAGCCAGGGCGAAGCGGTACAGGCGTTCGACGGCTGGGGGGAAGCGCCAGCCGTGAAGGACGGTGCCGCTCTCGCCGGCCGCGGCGCCGAAGGCCTCCGGCTGGGCGACGATCTGGTCCAGGACCAGACCCGGCGCCGTGGTTCGGCCGGCGCCGGCCGGGACAACGGTCCCCTGGACCCGGAACTGGCTGCTGACGGTGTCTGCCGCGGTGGCTGTCAGGGCCAGGCCCAAGGCCAGGCCGAGGACCGCCACGAGGATCACACTCTCAGATTTCATGGCCCTATGCCCTCAGCGCCCGGCGCCGCCCTTGGCACCGACGACCGTCATCGAGGTGTGGATCTCCTGCACGGGAGTCCCGGTCGAGTCCATCTCGACGCAGCGGAAGAACGTCACGAACGCGGGGGGCAGGCCGGCGGTGTCCCGGGTGCCCTGCAGCTCGCAGTAGAGCGCCCTGAACTTGGTGGCCGAGCCGACGGCACTGACGGCCGTGACGCCGGCGGTGGCCGGGCTCGTCACCCGGGAGGAGGCCATGGTGAGAGCGGCGTAGTCCACCTTGACGCCGGTGAAGCCGGAAACCGTCGCCTGGCTGCAGGCCAGGGCGCAGGACTCCAGGCGCACTTCGGCCCCGCTGGACGCTCTGAGCCCCGTCGAGTAGAGGTCGCCGGTGTCGGTGCTGCACTGGCGCAGCGTCACGCTGCCAGCCCCCGTGACATCGATGCCCAGGACCGCTTCGGGAGTGTCCGCACCGCTGGCCACGGCACGGACCGTGGCCCGGTCGATGGTGACCCCGGTGGCATTGGGGTTGATCCAGAGCCCGGTGGCCCGGTTGGCGCGGTTGAGCAGCTTCAGCGCGCAGTCCCGGGCGACACCATTGCCCCGCAGAGCGATGCCGAAGAGGTCCCGGTTGTAGGGGGTGCGCAGATCCGCCTCGACGCTGACCTGGTCCAGGGACAGACCGGTGCACCCGGTATCGGCATGCACGCCCCAGGCATCCTGGCCGATGTCGCCGCTGCCGGAGCTGAGCGCCACCTGCACCCCTTGGACCCGCAGTCCGCGCCCGCTGGTCGGGGTGCCGCTGTAGTAAAGGCCGACGAGCTGACCGGTACCGTCCGTGCGCCGGCTCTCGATGGTCAGGTGGCGCAGCCCGGCGTTCTCGACGCTGACGGCCGAGACCGTGGCGTCGCTGCCGGGGCTACTCGTGTTGGTGCCGCCGTTGGAGGAGATGACGGTCTTGCCGATGCCGCTGCCCTCGATATCGACGTGGGATTTGAGCGTGATCTTCTCGGCGAAGACGCCGGGGCCGACCTTGATCAGATAGGGCTTCGTCGCCGAGGCGTCCGTGATGCTGTCCAGGGCCGCCTGGATGCTGGCGCCCTTGGCCCCGGCACCCACGTAGATGACGTTTGGCAGGGCCGCGTCGACCCCCAGGCCGTCGCTGTCGGCATTGAGGCCACCACCGGTCCTGAGCTGCACCGCCGAGCCGGCCACCTTGCCGGGCGTGGTGATCGTCTCCAGCTTGCTGTCGGGGATCTCGACGTCGGGGATGTGGTAGGACCGGACAGCATCGGTGGCAATGTGGTAGGACTGGATAGCCCCATCGTCGATGTGGTACGACTGCACCTCCTGGGCCTGCAGCTCGCCCACACGGCGCCACGCCGTCCCATCCCAGTAGTAGAACCCGGCGTCGGAACCCCGCTTGTACGGAGAGTATGTGGAGCCGTAGGCGTAGACCAGCAGCCCCTCGACCGGGTCGGGGATGGCACCGCCGTACAGGGCATCGAGGCTGTAGCGGGGCAGCAGGACACCGCCATCGCAGGAGCTGATCTGCAGAGCGGCCGAGGAGATGGGGGCATCGCCGCCAATGACCACGTTGCCCGACGCAGGCGGTACGACAGAGTAGGCGTCCGCATGGGGCGGCATGAGCTTCAGCAGCCGCGGCCAGCCCGCGTCGCAGACCCAGAGGCCGCCGTCGGCGGCGGCCACCATGCCCACGGGCAGCACAAGCCACCCATAGTCGACGAACCGGCCCACGAACTCGTACACCGGGCCCTTCAGCCCGCCGCCCGTGTCCGCAGGCCGGAAGAACTCGATGTCGCGGCCGGTGACATCGCTCACCGCCAGGCCGAAGTCGCCCAAGGCGACGCCCCAGGCGTCGACGAACGCGCCGTCGCCCGTGCCCGCAACCGGCGTAGCGACCGGCGTGCCATCCTTGACGGCAGGAGACGGATCGTGCCAGCCGCTGCCGCCGAGGGAGTCGGCCCCGATCCAGCCGATCATCATCGCCGACCACGCGTCGATCAGCATGACGCGGAAGTTGAGGCCGTCTGCCACCGCCAACACCACCGTGCCGACGAGCGGATCGTAGGCCGCGGACAGGTGCATGGGGTTGTGAAACTCCAGATCCCCGGAACCCGAGACGGGGCGGGGACTTTCCCCAGCAACGGGCGGGTAGTAGCCGCCAGGACCCGACGACGAGGCACCATACCAACCGTGTGCGTACAGCCAGTAGGTGTAGAAGCAGTATCCCATCTCCACAATGCGGTCGTTGCCGCCATCGGAGATGAAGAGCGTGTCGCCGTAGACCGCGACGCCGGTCGGGTAGTAGAGGCCCAACCCGTCGATGTCCGTGCCGCTGAAGGCCTGGGCCTCGACGGACAGGCCCTTGCCCGCGCCGCCCAGGAAGAGCGCCTGGACGCGGTCGTTGCCGGTGTCGGCCACCCAGAGGATTCCCTCGCCGTAAGGGAAGCCCGTCTTGCCCACGCTGCCGTAGCCGCCGCCGCTCTGGTCTTCCATGATCGCCACCGCGTAGGGCATCCGGAAGCCGCCGACCTCGCTGCTGGCAATGGGGAGGGTGCCGTCACCGGCGAGGTGGAGGCCGGTGTAGTCATCGTCCCCGGTACCGTAGTAGCCCACGTATTCGCCGCTACAGGTGAACACCAGGATGCAGTTGTTGTCGGCGTCCGCTACGTAGAGTTTCCCAGTGGCATCCTGCGCAACTCCCCAGGGGTAGCTTCCGCTGCCGGTGTCGACCGTGCGCACAGGCGTCCAGGCCTCGTTCCCGGGGCTCAGAACCATAGGCATCTCCGAGCCCAGCATGAAGCCACCCCACCCATCGGCCAGGACCGTCTGGCCCGGACGGCCATCCTCGTAGATGCCCAGCAGGCGGTCGATGGGGATGGTGTCCGTGGCGAGATCGTCGCCCGTGAGGGACCCGTCCTGGATGTCGGCGGCCGTGAGGGACTCGTCGGTCACCTGCTCCGAGCCGATCTCGCCCACCTGCAGAACGTTGCTGCTATCGATGACCACGGTCGTCCCGTCGACGTTGACCTTCAGCCCCGAGCCATGGCCGATGGCGCCACCTTCGGCCAGCTCGATGTAGTCGCCTTCGATGAGCGAGCCATGCCAGACACCGGTCGTGATGGTGCCCAGTGCGGTGAGGCTCGTCTGCGCCACGCTGCTCCAGACGGTCCCATCGCCCATGAGGATGTTCCCCGCGGCGGGGGTGGCCTGCGGCACCTCGTTGCCAAGCTCGAGGGTGAGGGTCACCCCGCCATCGCCGCGGGGGGTCACCCCCAGGCCGTCCGTGCCGCTGTCGATCCAGTCCCCCAGGGCGACCGATGCCGGCAAGCCGTCGCTGTCCGTCCCAACGAGGGCGCTCCCGGGCAACGAACTCAGGGCGCCGTGGAGGGCTTCGGTCAGGTGGTAGAACTCGCCCTCGCCGCCCCCCTGCAGCCCGGCCAGGGCGTTATGGTCCTGGGTCGAGCTGAGCGGTACCCAGGCGCTGCCATTGAAGACGTAGTTGCGGTTCTCGGCCTCGTCCTCGACCCACAGGGCAAAGCCCTCGTTGGGGGCCGTTTCCACCCAGGCCGTGCCGTCGAACTCGTAGATGCTGTTCGCCTGCCAGGTCGGGATCCCGGCGCCGGCGATCACGCGCAGACCCGGGCTGGGGGCCGTCGGCACGGCCGTCGCGAAGCCGGCCACGCTGTTCTGCCAGTCCAGGCCCAGAACCAGGCCATCAACGTACTCCTTGATCCTCTGTGATGACCAGAGCGCATCCGCGGCCCCCGACGAGGAGTCATCCAGACCCGCGCCGTCCACCGCGTCGGCATCCGTGGCCCAGTCGGCGCTGGCTGCCGTGGCCGCCCGGAAGCCCTTGCCCGAGACATCCGTCCCGGTGGCCAACTGCTGGGCCCCGATCCCGTCGTCGGCCACGCTGACCGTCACTGCCCCGCCCAGCGCCACCACACCGCCCCCGGCCAGGCCCGTGCCCGCCGTCACCGTCAGGCTGTCCTCAGCCAGCTTGGCGTTCGTCACCGACCCGTCCTGCAGTTGGCTACCGCTGATGCTGCCCACGCTCAGCACATCGCCGGAGATCACCAGAGTGGTGCCGTCGACGTTCACCGACAGGGTCGGCGCGCTGCCCTCGCCGCTGGCGTCGCCGCTGAGACCCGCGCCGGCGGTCAGGCTGGCCACGTAGTCCCCACGGGTCTGCGCGCCCAGCGCCACCGCGTCGTCGCCGATGTTCCCCGTCCCGATCACCCCGACGCTCAGGGCGTTGTCCACGATGACCAGCGTCCCGTCGCCCGAGAGGTTGAGCATCAGCCCCGAACCGTGCACGATCGCGCCCCCGTCCTTCAGCTCGATGTTCTCCCCGGGCACCTTCTGGATGTTCACCCAGGAGGTGCCATCGAACTGCAGCAGGTCGCCCCGCGTCGTGCCCGCCAGCGTCACGTCCGCAAGCTCCGCCAGCGCGTCCTGGCCCGCCAGGGCCGTGTCCACGTAGCCCTTCACGGCGTGCTCCGTCGGCACCGCCGTGCTCCGGTTACCGGCCAGCGTCACGTCGTCGCTGATGGCCGTCACCAGGTAGCCCGCCAGGTCAAGCCCGCCGCTGCCCAGAGACAGGCCCGCAAACTCCGGGTTCGACGCCGGCGCGAGGTCCTGCGGCA
>Ga0172371_10004607_pt1 | contig 20765 bp, 15 predicted proteins | sample Lak12m_FD_114543 | JGI IMG/M metagenome (GOLD analysis project Ga0172371, IMG submission 114543) | Freshwater microbial communities from Kabuno Bay, South-Kivu, Congo - kab_022012_12m | ecosystem: Environmental > Aquatic > Freshwater > Lake | place: Democratic Republic of the Congo: South-Kivu... | reverse complement strand
TTTTACTAAATTCATTTCTTTTTTTTCGGAATTCATTAAAAACTAAAGAGTAAATTGATGATAAATTTTCGGTAATTAGCTGATAATGTAGTAACCAAAGGCTTGCCGTATCTTCTAAATAAGGATCAACTCCATCTACTTTAAAAATAAAATCAGCTAATTCTGATGGGGAGTTATTAGAGTTTATTAAACCAAATGATTTCATCCAAAATTGAGTGGCAGTAACCATATTTTTACCAATACCCAAATCGACGACTGCATCAGGAGATGCAAATTTTTTATTCATCACGATAAAGTCATAACCTTTTTTTAACCAAAGTACTCGGCAATTAAAGGAATCGTGTCCAGCGAATGTAAGTTTATTCATAATTAATTTTTTTAAAAATATAAGGAATAATACAAAAGAAATTAATTTATTTCGAGGAAATTTAAGAAGAAACCAATTCCACCAACTTACAATCCTTTATCGAAATCAATATAAAGGGAGTGTAATTTGTTACAATTTACAATGCTTATTTACAAAGATAATGATTATCAAAAATTACATTACAAATTAAAAGAGGAATCGATTTAGACTAGCATTTTTGCTTTCTATTTTTTAACAGTCTCTTTAAAACAACAAAGCCAGCATTTCTGCTGGCTTTTGTTTGTGAGCACATTTTGCAGCTCTAACTTACTTAGTAACAATCAGGAAATAAAGAACGGCTGTTCTGACTTATCTGTATTCCAACTTAACAACCCTGCCATAATTATTTCAACTGTTTTGAAAGACAGATTTTTTATCGGATAACCGTTTTTATTTTCCTTTCTAACTATTTTCATCAATTCAGATTTGATCTGCATAATGTCATCACCGTTTGCAGCAAGATTTTGAACATCTACTACAGCCTGTAGATTATCATTCAGTACAGCACTATTCACCAATGCTTTTACGCTTTCAATCTTTTCGTCAGCCTTTTTCTTTTTATAAGCTTGCTGAGAATTAGAGATTTTATTTGAAATCGCAGTAGTAGCCTGGGAGAATCCAAAATCTTTCTCCTTCAACTCATCTTTTGCAACCATAAGCTGAAATTCTGCAGCTACTAATTTTCTCTTCGTATCTTTTATCTGTACATCAGTCAACTTTTCTATCACGATAGTTTTTTCTCTTGTCACCTTATCTACTTTTACTTTCTGTCTTTTACCAGTATCAATTATCCTCTTAAAGTTGTTGACTTTATTTTCTATAGAATCCACACTTCGTTTCGCTGCATAATATTCCATTCTACTTTTCTTCAACTCTGAATTAGACATCTTAGGAAAACTAACCATTTTTTTCACCTTCTTAAGCTCCCTGATTCAATTTTAATTTGATTACTATTTTGATTACTGTAGTACCAAATTTGGGTAATCAAATGGTAATCAATTTGGAATGTTGCAATAATTGCAAGTATTAAGGAAGGTTTTTTTGATCCATTTTCTCAACTATTTGAGCCAACTGCCGGAATCGAACCGGCGACCTAATCATTACGAATGATTTGCTCTACCAGCTGAGCTAAGTTGGCTTGTACAATTACTATTCTTGATGAGAAAGAAGAAGGCGAAGATATAACTCTTCGCCTCTTAATTTAAGCTAAAGACTAAAACTAAAAACTATCTTATTCTCTTTTTATGTCTATTCTTACGTAATCGTTTTTTTCTTTTGTGTGTAGACATTTTATGGCGTTTTCTTTTTTTACCACAAGGCATCGGCTTTTTCTCCTTTAAGAAATTTACTAATGATTATTCAATAATTGTTCTGCTTTTTTTCCAACTTCGCTTGTTGGATTTAGATCATAGGCTTTTTTTAGCCACTCTTTTGATTTCTCAATATTTCCTGCTGAAAGATTTACAACACCTAAGTTTAGATGAGCAATCTGATGATTAGGTACATAAGTTAATGCTTTTTCCATTTCTTTGATTGCATTAGGATAATCCTTCAGGTTAAAATAACAAACTCCCATATCAACTCTTGCATCGGCGTCTTTGGGATTTTTATCTAAATACGTCCTATAATTTTGTATTGCTGCTTCAAATAAACCGGAATCATTTTTCAAATGAGCTAATTCAAGTAAACTCTGATAGTCTTCAGGATTCTGTTTGATCTTAGCTTCAAGATCATTTATCATTTGCATATTGTTAAGATTAACACCGGAATTTGTATTAGGCACAACCTGATTCTGATTCATAACTGATGTATTAACCGGAGTAGAATCAATAACTCCGGAAGTTAAAATTATAATTGCAATAACAGCAAATCCACCAATTAAAATTCCATATAAGACTTTAGGGTTTAAAGTTTTGTCACCATCAGTAGCAGCTTTTGATTCAAAGTTTTTGGATTTAGAATTTTTTAATCCAGAAACTTTTGTACCGCACTCAGGGCAAAATTTATATTCTTTTTCAAACTTGTATCCACATTCGTTACAGAATTTCGGCATCAATAATTAACCTTTCCTCTTTTCACTCATTCCGGCATTAACAATATCTTTGAATTCTTTAGAGAACTTAAAAGTTGGCACATAATGTTCATCAACAAAAACTTTTTCACCAGTTTTGGGGTTACGGGCATTTCTGGCATTTTTCTTTTTAACCTTGTAACTTCCAAATCCACGGATCTCGATTCCATGACCTTCTTTTAATGCTTCGATTACAGTGGAAAAAAAACCTTCAATAATTGCTTCTGTTTCAAGCTTTGTAAGCCCGGTACCAGCGGCAACTTTATCTACAATATCAGCCTTAGTCATGTAAAACCTTGATAATTAAAAATGTCTATTTATTTTGGCGGCGAAAATTATTAAAGATTTTCACTAAAATCAACCTAACTGCTTATTTTATAATATATTAGAAAAACATCGCATAACCTAAAGAGCAGTTTTTATCTCATTTTGGATAGAATTCTCTTAATTAACAAATCCGGAATCTTATTATGTTTGTTTTTGATTATTTTTTCAATGGTACGTGTATTGCAGAAGAGAATGCTTATAGGAGAGAAATTTGCAGCTTATTGAAATTATACAACTTACACTTTTAATTATTATCACCCTGGGTGTGATTATATTTTTATTTTCTTATTTGGGATATAGAACAAAAACTAAACCCAAAGAAATTGCAAAACCCTCAATTGATGAGAGAAAATTAGAGGATGCAAAATTAGATGAAGTTGTGGAATTGGTTAAGGATAGTGAATCGGTAAAACATCAAGTATCCGTAAAACAAAATCCAAGATTTGAAGTTTTCACTCCCGCTTCAGATGATGAAGTAAAAATAGGATCAGAAAAAGCTCACAAAAAAAAATCTCACTCGCCAAAAACTCTAATTATTAAACACAAATCTTAACCGTCTCTCCAAAATATTTTTAATTTAATATGTGCTCTCGGTTTATTTAAATCGATCAAACGTTTATTATATTTCTACAGCTAAAAATTATTCAAATCATTAAAGAGAAATATGAAAACAGTATTTAAAATTGATGGAATGTCCTGCCAGCATTGTGTTATGGCAGTAAAAAAAGAAATTCAAAAACTTGATGTTAAAAATTTTGATGTTAAAATTGGCGAAGCATCAGTTGAATTTGATGAAAGTAATGTAAGTGAAGAAAACATTAAGAAAGCAATTGAAGAAGCAGGATATATTGTCGTTAAATAAATTTTAATATGGATCAGATCTCTACAGAAAAAATATCTTTACCCGTTGAAGGAATGACCTGTGCAAGTTGTGTTGCGCGAGTTGAAAAAGCTGTTTCAAAATTTGAAGGTGTTTCTGCAGTGAATGTAAACCTTGCTACTGAAAAAGTTTCACTAGAATATGATCCTTCCATTGTGGATCTGAATAAACTTGCAGCAACCGTTGAAGATATAGGTTATAAGCTGGATTTATCAGCCTTACAAAAAGAGGAAAATTTTTCTGAAGAAAAACACGATTATGTTGATACACATCTTAAAGAATTAAAAAGTGATTTAGTCTTTGCTGTTGTGCTTACAATTCCTATTGCAATCATTAATATGGGAATGATGTGGGAAAGTTTTTTTCTTAATAATTTCTTTAACGTTGAGCAGATAAATAAAATTCTTTTGCTCTTAACAACACCTGTACTTTTTATTTCGGGTAAACGGTTCTATAAAATATTCTGGAACAATCTCAAGCATTTTTCTGCTGATATGAATTCACTGGTTGCAATTGGAACTGGTGCAGCTTATTTATTCAGTTTATTACTTACACTATTCCCGGAAATATTCTCTCACGCCAATCATAACAGTCATGTTTACTTTGATACATCGGCTGTAATTATCAGCCTTATACTTTTAGGTAGATGGTTAGAAAGCAGAGCGAAATCAAAAACTGGTTCCGCAATTAAAAAATTAATTGAACTACAGCCGAAAACTGCAATCGTAAAAGAACAAAACCGCGAAATTGAAAAACATATAGATGAATTGAAGTCTGGTGATATAATTGTGATTAAACCTGGCACAAAAATTCCTGCTGATGGAATTATCACTTCAGGTTCTTCTTCTGTTAACGAGGCTATGATAACTGGAGAAAGCTTACCTGTTGAAAAAATTATCGGATCAAAAGTTATAGGCGGAACAATAAACACATCGGGCTATTTTGAATTTGAAATAACTACTATCGGAAAAAATTCTGTACTTGGGCAAATAATTAAACTTGTTGAGGAAGCACAAGGATCCAAAGCGCCAATTCAAAATCTTGCTGATAAAGTTGCCTCCATATTTGTTCCCGTGGTTGTACTTATTGCAATAGTAACTTTTTTTGTTTGGTTAATTATTATACCAGATGAAATAAGTATTGCGCTTATGAATTTTGTTGCTGTCTTAATTATAGCCTGCCCTTGTGCACTTGGATTAGCGACACCCACTGCATTAATTGTTGGAATGGGAAAGGCTGCTCAGAATGGTATCTTATTTAAAAATGGTGAAAGTTTAGAGGAACTTCATCGTGCAGATACAATTGTGTTTGATAAAACCGGAACAATTACGGAAGGTAAATTATCTGTAAAAAATATTTTTGTAATTGAGATATCGGAAAAGGAATTTTTATCAATATTATCCTCACTTGAAAGAAAATCCGAACATCCAATAGCAAAGGCAATTTCTGAGTTCACAAATGAAAAAAATATCAATTCAATTTTGATTACAGAATTTGAAAACAAACCTGGCAAAGGAATAAAAGGAAAAACAGATACAAATAATCTATTAGCAGGAAATGAATCTTTTATGCTTGAAAATAAAATTGATTTGAGTGTTGTTAGAAACGAATTAAAAAATGAAGGAATAAAAAATTCCTCACTAATTTTTCTTGCAATAGATGGCACTTTGAAAGGATTTGTTTCTGTTGTTGATTCTGTAAAAGGCAACTCAGCAGAAGTGATTAATAAAATCAAGGAAATGAAATTAGAGCCAATTTTACTTTCCGGCGATAATGAAAATGTTACAAAATATATTTCATCAATTACTGGAATTGAAAAGTATGAATCAGGTGTTATGCCTGAACATAAATCCGGCAAAGTAAAAAAATTACAAGACCAGGGAAGAAAAGTAATAATGGTCGGTGATGGAATTAATGATGCACCTGCCTTGGTACAAAGTAATATTGGGATTGCAATTGGAAATGGAACGGATGTAGCAATTGAGAGTGCGGATGTTGTTCTGATTGGTGGTGATTTAAGTGGTGTTGTAAAATCAATAAAACTTTCTAAACAGACGATAGCTGTAATAAAACAAAATTTATTCTGGGCTTTTATTTATAACATAATCGGAATTCCATTAGCAATGTTTGGATTACTTAATCCAATGTTTGCGGCTTTGGCAATGTCACTAAGTTCTGTTTCCGTTATCAGTAATTCACTTAGATTAAAAAGAGTGATGCTATAAAAGAGGCTGTCTCAAAAGTAAAAAATACTTAAATGTCATTCCCACGAAAGTGGGAATCCATCTTGTTTTAAGTAATTTAGATTCCCTTTTTCAAGGGAATGACATAGCAACCTAACTTATAAGACATTCTAATTTTTTTTTATTTCAAATCAATCTTACATTCTTGGCAGCCTCTCTAAATATGAGCTATTACTTAATACAGCAAAGGTTTCTGTTTTTCTTAGTTCTTCAAGATTTAAACAATTCATATAACTCATCGAACTTTTTAGTCCATCTGAGATTCCATCAATAACACTTTTTACGGCACCTTTGTAAGCAACCATTGTCTCTTCACCTTCAATAAATTCATTGCGCATCTTTACACCAAAAGAAGCAGAACCGCGATATTTTTTCCACAGTTGCCCGTTATATTTTATTACTTCACCGGGAGTTTCTCTGGTACCGGATAACATTCTTCCCAGCATTACAACATCGGCACCTAAAGCTATTGCTTTTGCAACATCACCGGGACTTTTAACTCCGCCATCAGCAATTATTTTTAATTTTAGCTTTTTATCTTTTCTTGCAAATAAAATATTTAAGAGAGATGATACTTGTCCAATTCCAATTCCTGTTTGTATTGATGTTGTACAAACACTACCGCTGCCTATCCCAACACGTACTGCATCAGCACCAGCATTTTCAAGTTGTTCAAGACTTGCACCATGAGCAATGTTACCCACAATTACTTTAACATTAAATGTCTTTTTAATCATCTCGGTTTTTCTTAGAACTTCTTTGTTGTTGGCATTCGCGGTATCAATACAAATCAAATAGTTTTTTGCAGCAATTTTTTCAATAGTTTTTAGATTAGTATTCAATGCTATTGATATTGCTTTTATACCTTTACCGTTTTTAGAATTTAAAACTGAATCGAGTGATGAATCAAATCTATTTACAATTCCAAGACTGCCCAGATTTGAAAGTTGCTTTGCCATCTCAATTCCGGTAACAGAATCCATTGGACTTGAGATTACAGGCACATTAAGTTTTAATCCTAGAAATGAGCAGTTTGTTGAGGCTTCCGTTCTTGATTTTATTCTTGAAACCTCGGTTGGTATAAGACTTATGTCATCATAAGTTAGTGATTGTTTGTATTCGTTTAATTCAACTTTAGTGTAAACTTTCATTTATATCCTATATTTTTTCAGATTAAGTTTTCTATTTCATCAATTATTTGATTCATTTTTTTTGTTACTGCTAAGATCGGTTCCTGCGAATTCATATTAACTCCAGCTTTATCCAAAATATTAATTGGATAATCAGAACTCCCTGCTTTTAGAAAATCCAGATACTTTTGCACTGCAGTCTTACCTTCTGTTTTAACTTTTAGTGCAAGTGCTTCAGAAGCTGCAAATCCGGTTGCATATTGAAATACATAAAAGTTATAATAAAAATGCGGAACCCGAGCCCATGTATAGCTTTCTTCATCATCAATAATCATTTCTGGACCCCAATATTTTTGATAAACATCTTTATAAAGTTTACACAAAATATCCGGGGTTAATGCTTCACAACTTTCAACCTTCGAGTGCGTGAGTGATTCAAACTCTGCAAACATAACCTGTCTGTAAACAGTAGTTGTAATATTGTTAAGATATTTTTCAAGTAAGAAAAGCTTTTCTTCTTTAGCTACAGAAATATTTATTAGATGATCAAGCAAAAGATTTTCATTAAACGTAGATGCAACCTCCGCAAGAAATATCGAGTAATTTGCATAAACATAAGGCTGATGCAGCCCGGTGTAAAATGAGTGCATATTATGCCCCATCTCATGAACCAGAGTAAAAACATCGTTTAATAAATCAGTCCAGTTTAATAAAACATAAGGATGTACTCCAAATGTTGTACCCGAAGAATAAGCACCGCTTCGTTTTGCCTTTGTTTCGTAAACATCAATCCATCTGTTATCAAATGCCCTATTTAGTGAAGTTAAATAATCTTCACCCATAATTTTTAATGAATCAATTACAATCTGCTTTGATTCTTCATAAGAATATTTTTTCTCAAGTTTTTGATCAAACAAGGTAACGTAAACGTCATAGGGATGAAGTTCATCAATTTTAAGAAGCTTTTTCTTTAATGATGCCCAACGGTGCATCGGAGAAATATTTTTATTGACTGCATGTACAAGATTATCATAAACAGAAATTGGGATATTGTTTTTAAATAATGCGGCTTCTCTTGCGGAATTATATTTTCTCGCCTTTGCATAAAAAATATTAGATTTCAAATTTCCGTTGAACAATGAACTGAAAGAATTCACATTATCAGCATAGGGTTTTAAATATGCTTTAAAAGCTCGTTCCCGGTAATCTCTATCCTTTGAGTAAAGTGCAGAATAAAATCTTGAATGCGACATTTCCATAAGGTTGCCATTTTCATCAGCAACTTTAGGAAACTTTAAATCAGCATTTGTAAAAAGTGAATAAGTGTTGTAAGGAACCTGCGTAACTTCACTTGCCATTGCAAGCAACTCTTCTTGTTCCCTTTCAAGCGTGTGTTTTCTAAATCTTATTAGGTCATCAAATGATTGCTTATAAATTTTTAAATCATTATTTGAGTTGATAAAACCAAGTAATTTTGATTCATTTGCTTTTAGCAATTCGGGTTTAATAAATGAACTGGCAGTAAGAACTTTGGAGTAAATACTTTTTATTCTGTCATCCATTCCCTGATATTTCGGGTCTCGCATATCGCTGTCTTTGGCAAGCATTGAGTAAAGATACATTCGCTCCAATTTGATTCCAATTTCTTCATCAAATTTAAGACACGCCAAAAGATTTTCAGACGAATCAGTTATCTTTCCTTCAAATTGTGTATAACCGACAATACTTTGCTCAACATACTTAAAATCCCTTTCCCACTCTTCGTCTGAAGTATAAATATCTTTTAGATTCCACTTGTATTGTTCTTCTATCTCATCGCGGGTAGGAACTTCGATTGTTTGAATTTCCGGATTATAAAATTTTGTTTTTAGATTTTGAGTAAACATGAATATCCCCAGATATTATTTGGAAAATTAATTAATTCTATGTTATTTGATACGAATAGTTGAATCATTTAATCATCAGCATTTTTTTTGATTGAACAATATTACCAATTGTTAATCGATAGAAATAAACTCCTGATGCTGTACCTAGCCTACCGGAAGAAAAGTTTTTGATACTAAATTCTGGATTGAACTCAACTTCATATATGCCAGCCTCTCTGTATTCATCAACAAGTTTAGCAACTTCATTTCCTAATACATCATAAATTTTTAAGGATTGATGACCGCCAACTGGAGAATGCCAGCTTATTTTTGTACTCGGATTAAATGGATTTGGATAATTCTGATAAAGTTCAAAATTATAATTAATTATATCTTCATCCTCCACATCAGTAATTGGAAGAATTATATTTGTTTCAAGTCCTGGAACGTTAAAAGCAGGAATACCTAAAACAAACAAATCAACAGTTGTAGATGGGATGTAGCTTTTTACTTTCCAGTTATCAGGTGCAATCCAAATATTCTCTTCAACACCAAGAATCGGGACAGGCAATGGATTTGGTAATGGCGGAAACCAAACTAAATAACTCAGTCTTCTTTCCAATAAAAATTTTTTACAAGTAAAGGTTCCAATTGCAGTATTAATTGTTTCATCCGCTAATCTTTTTCCAATTAATTCAAATCTTATGGGTAACTCAATAGAATCTACAATAACTGTTGTATCTTTACTAAAAATCTGATAAGAGGTGTTAACATTTGATGCAAATCTATAATATGCATACCAACCTTTAAGTGAGCCAAAAAAGTTCAGAAAGTCAATTCCAAGTGTTGAATCGATGTTACCGAGTAATCCGGAAACTAATAATGGATTAAAGTATTCAAATCCGTTGGATGATTCAAAATTGTGGTATAAAGTATCTGTATATGGTTGAAAGATAATTGTACTTTGTGGACCGGTTTTACTTAAAACTACATTTGCATTTTTTCCACTAAATGGTTCAACTACAGCAAATGAATCAATAGAGAAAAATTTTTGTGAATTTACCGGATTGTTCAATGAATCAAGTGGAACTGATTCATAATTCCATTTATAACCGGTTTGGGATGGAAAGTAAGTTGATGCAGTTTGTGCTATTATTGATTGACAAAACAACACAAAAAAGATTCCAGCAATTTTGAAATTCATTTTTTCCAAGAGTTTATTAATCTAATAACAATATAAGAAAACTAATTTTTTATTGCGAGAAATAAACTATCAAAAATTATTCACCATTTAGTTAAATGTGGATTTAAAGGATATTTAGGCCACATGTTTGATACAATTCTATTTAGAAATTCTTGCCCAATCCGGAAAACTGTTTAAATCAAAAATAATAGATCCGACAAAATAAACTAGAATTGCAATAACAATTACACTAATAATGTTTAGTACAAATCCCGTTTTTGCCATATCCGATATTCTCAATCTCTTACTAGCAAACACAATTGTGTTAGGCGGCGTTCCAACAGGCATCATAAATGCCATAGAGGCAGATAATGTTGCAGCAATCATAAGAAGTAAAGGATTTATTCCAATCGCAACTGAAACTGATGCAAGTATCGGGAGAATCATTTGAGTTGTGGCAGTGTTGGATGTGAGTTCAGTTAGAAAATTAATAATCGTGCAAATTATTAGAACCAGTACAAAGACTGGAATATGTGATAACCCACGTAAATTATTTCCAATATATTGCGATAATCCGCTTGAACTGAATGCAGTTGCCAATGCAAATCCACCGCCGAATAAAAGAATTATTCCCCAGGGAATTTGCTCAAAAACATTTGCGGCAAGAATATTTTTTTGTTTTTCATTTTTTGATGGAAACAGAAAAAGTAAAAAAGCCATTGTAATTGCTATCGTTCCGTCATCTATAAAATCCGGAACTGAAAAAATTGAGGACCAGCCTGGGATTTTTGTAAACCCAAGATTTAAATCTGTTCTAAATATCCAAAGAAAAGAAGTTACGCTAAAAACAAATGCAATTACTTTTTCAGGAAAAGAAAAACGGCCAAGCGATTTGTACTCATTCTCAATAAAGTCTTTACCAATTTTTATGCTCTTATTTGATTTGAGCAATACTTTGGATAAGAGGATTGCTGTTAGAATTAAAAGAAGAACTGTAATCGGAAATGCTAGTAGCATCCAATCGCCAAAAGATATTTGCGGGGCATTAGGGAAAGCAATTTTGTGAATTCTTACTAAAGCTAAATTTGGCGGGGTTCCAATTAAAGTGGCTATTCCTCCAATTGAACAGGAATATGCAATTCCCAGCAAAACAGATTTTGAAAAATTTTTTGTTTCATCTTTTCCAAATTCATTTTCAATTTTTGTAATTACCGCAAGAGCAATCGGCAGCATCATAACAGCAGTTGCCGTATTCGAAATCCACATTGAAAGAAATGCAGCAGAAAACATAAATCCAAATAAAATAGAATTGGCCGTGCCTCCGAAGATTGAAATTATTTTTAGAGCAATTCTTTTATGCAATCCCCAATTTTCCATTGCTATTGCCAGCATAAATCCGCCGATAAATAAAAAGATAACAGAGTTTATGTATGATCCTGAAATTTCGGAACTGGATAAAACTCCAAGCAGCGGAAAAAAGACTAACGGTACTAAAGATGTTGCAGCCATTGGCAAAGCCTCCGTTATCCACCAGATTGCCATAAGAACAGCAACGGCGGCAACTTTGCCTACATTTGGGTTTTGAGGATCAGGGTTAAAAAATATCAAAATTATTAGAAAGGATATCAATCCGATAACAAATTCTAATTTTTGTATTCTCTGCATAAAACTATATTGATTTGATTAATGCTTTAAAAAAATACTTATATCTAAAGTAAGATAAAACCTTAGAGCAAACATTTAATCCGGCTATCATAATAGATTTATATTCATCTTTCTATATAAAGTTTATCATCCATATATTTGCCCGCGGAAACAATCACATTTTATGAATACAAAATACGAAGCAGTAATAGGTTTAGAAGTTCACGCCCAGCTTTTAACAGACTCAAAGATTTTTTGCGGATGTTCAACCAAGTTTGGTAATGATCCCAACAGCAATACTTGTCCTGTTTGTCTTGGACATCCCGGAGTTTTACCTGTACTTAATAAAAAAGTGGTTGAGTACACTACTCTTATGGGATTAGCAACTAATTGTAGTATAAATGAACATTCAATCTTTGCAAGAAAAAATTATTTCTATCCTGATCTTCCCAAGGGATATCAAATCTCACAATATGAAGAGCCGATTTGCGAGAATGGATTTATTGAAGTGAATCCCAAAAATGGTTTATCAAAAAATATTGGAATTACCAGAATCCATATGGAGGAAGATGCTGGTAAATCGATTCACGATCAAAGTTCTGTTACTTTTGTGGATGTGAATCGGTGCGGCGTTCCTTTAATGGAAATAGTTAGTGAGCCTGATATTCGTACTGCGGAAGAAGCTTATCTATATTTAAGTAAGATTAAACAAATTGTGCAGTATCTCGGTATTTGCGATGGTAATATGGAAGAAGGCTCATTAAGATGTGATGCAAATATTTCTGTTCGATTAAAAGGTGAAAGCGAATTTGGTGTTAAGACTGAAATTAAAAATATGAACTCCTTTAGAAATGTTGAGCGTGCAATCGAATATGAAGTAAAAAGACAAATAGATTTGATTGAAGACGGCGAAATAATTGTTCAGCAAACTTTACTCTGGGACGCAGATATCAATGAAGCTCATCCAATGAGAAGTAAAGAAGAAGCTCACGATTACAGATATTTTCCTGATCCTGATTTGCTACCAGTAGTTGTGGATAAAGAATGGGAAAAAGAAATAGCTAAATCTCTTCCTGAGCTGCCGGATGCAAAACTAAAAAGATTTGTTACTGATTATTTACTTCCTGTATATGATTCTGAAATACTGACGCAAGCAAAATCGCTTGCAAAGTATTATGAAGAAGTTATTTCTGTAACTAATGAATATAAACTTGCAAGCAACTGGGTAACCGGTGACGTACTTGCAGTTATGAATGAAAAGAAGTTTGATATTTCCGATTTCCCTGTCTCACCCCTAAATTTGGGTAAGCTTATTAATCTTATTAAAGACGGAACGATAAGCGGAAAGATTGCTAAAGAAATTTTCCCAATTATGCTGGAAAACAATTCTGATCCTGAACAAATTGTAAAAGAAAAAAATCTTATTCAGATTTCAGATACAACAGAAATTGAAGCGATTATTCAAAAGATCATTGATGCAAATGTAGGACAAGTTGAGGAGTATCGTTCAGGTAAAGAAAAAGTTTTTGGATTTTTCATTGGGCAGGTGATGAAAGAATCAAAAGGTAAAGCCAACCCAAAGCTTGTTAATGAGATTTTAAAGAAAATGTTATCATCGTAACGCAGAATTCATTCTGCGAATAATAAATAAGTTTAAAGAAATCACAGACTGAAGTCTGTGTTACGATATTTCAATTATAAATAATGGAGAAACCAAATTGTCGTTTCAGGAAAAACTGAAAAACTTTTTTAACAAAAAAGAAAAACCTAAACCAACTACAATGGCTGGTAAAATAGCCGAGTTTTTTAAACAATTAGCATTTGCAGGCATAGCTGCTCTATTTATTATAACATTTATTATACAAAATACGCGCATTCCAACAGGATCGATGGAGGACACTATACTTGTTGGAGATTTTGTGCTTGTAAATAAATTTATATACGGATCAAGTTCACCGCGGTATATTCCTTTTACAGAAGTAGCACTTCCCTTCTTTACGTTTCCGGCTTTTAAAGAACCTAAAGCAAAAGATATTGTTGTATTTGAGTATCCCGGTGATCGCGACCAGCTTGAACCGATAGAAAAAAATATTAATTACGTTAAAAGATGTATTGGAACTCCAGGTGATACTTTAGTAATAGTCGATAAAGTAGTTTTTGTAAATGGAAAAGAATTCTGGAAACCGCCATTTATTAAATATTATCGTGGACAGTATGGCAGCTATTTAAGACCAGCTCCAAAAGGTTATGCAGAACCAAGAATTTTCCCTAAAGGTATGCCCTGGAATGAAGATAATTATGGTCCTTTGGTCATCCCTAAAAAAGGAATGAAAATTCCATTAAATATTTACAATGTTGAACAATGGAGAACAATAATCGATAGAGAATACGGCAAGCGGGTTGTTGAACTTAGAGGTAATGCAATTGTTATTGATGGCATTCCTTCTTCTTCATACACCTTTAAAAAAGATTATTTTTTTATGATGGGTGATAACAGAGATGATAGTTTGGATAGCCGCTTTTGGGGATTAGTTCCTCGTGATGCAGTGGTTGGTGAAGCTTTTATTACTCTGTTTTCGTGGGATAGAGATATTCCTTTTTCAGAGCTATTTAAGTTGTTAGGTTCAATAAGACCTGATAGAGTTTTAAAACTATTACATTAGCATTTTACTTCGCTTTTTTTCCCTCATCTTACTAAAGAGAGAGAATTTTTTATCTTAATATTACAAACCCAGTTTTTTCAAGAAACTGGGTTAGTTGTTTTGGATTAGAAAATTTAATTCATGGTGATTTCTCTTCGAAAAACAAAATTATTTAAATGTAAAATTTCCACAATTAGTTTGTATTTTTGTATACATATTGCAATTTTTCGTATGTCAAAAAATTAAAAGAGGTTTTACTATGAAAAGAATCATTTTACTATTTTTCATTTTTTCATTTCCAATTTTGGCTCAACAGTACGCCCTTAATGGTAAAGTAACTGATGCTCAATCAGGCGAAGGGCTTGTTGGAGCAAACGTTTACTTAAAGGCATTAGATATGGGTAGCGTTACAAATGTTAACGGTGAGTACAGTATTGATAAAATACCTGTCGGAACATTTGAAATAACGGTTAGTTTTGTTGGTTATATATCTGTGACCCAAAATATCAATTTTGATGGTAATAAAGTATTTAACTTTTCTTTAAAACCATCTCCTGTCTTGTTGCAGGAAGCTGTTGTTCAAGGAACTCGAGCTACACTAAGAGAAACCCCGGTTGCTTTTACCCAAATTGAGGGAGAGACTATTGAATTTAAATTAGCATCCCGCGATCTTCCACAAGTATTAAATGTCACCCCTAGTGTATACTCTTCACCTGGTGGAGGTGGTGCCGGAGATGCAAACTTGGTAGTTCGAGGATTTAACCAAAGAAATATTGCTATTATGATTAATGGTGTTCCTGTTAATGATATGGAAAATGGATGGGTGTATTGGTCAAACTGGGCTGGACTTGGAGAAGTTACACAGGATATTCAAATTCAAAGAGGCCTTGGAGCTTCTCCCTATTCTGTTTCTTCAATTGGCGGCGTTGTAAATATATTGACATATGGTGCCAGCGGTCGAAAAGAATTTTCAAAATTGAGACAAGAAGTTGGCTCTGATGGTCTTTTTAAAACTACTTTTGCTTTTTCATCAATGCTTAGTGATAAAGTTGGAATGACAGCTTTAGTTTCAAAAAAAGTTTGGGATGGTTATGCAAATGGACTTTATCTTGATGAATTCACTTATTTCTTATCCGTTGGTGGTGTATTCGGAGATCATTCACTTGAATTAACTGGAGTTGGTTCTCCTCAAGAACATGGTCAAAGATCTACAAGACAAACCATTGATGAATGGAATCAAAGAGGATTTGACTACAATAGAAATTACGGTACACTTTTTAATGATCCATATAATGAAGTTGTTAATAAATACCACAAACCTCAGTGGAACTTAAACTGGAATTGGCAGCTAAATCCAAAATCTGTTTTATCAACAATCGCTTACTTCTCTTGGGGGAATGGATATGGTTCAGGTAGATTAGGATCAGGCTGGATATATAACGATGCTGGTGAAATAGATTTCGATGCTGCATGGGCAAGAAACGAAGCTAACGTTGATACAAATGGCAATAGTTCTTCACTAACAATTCTCAGAAATTCAGTGAATAATCATTTCTGGACTGGTTTACTTTCAACTTTTAAAACAAATCTTTCAGATTCCTGGGATTTAAGTTTTGGAGTGGATGGAAGATATTACCTTGGTGAGCACTATCGTGAGATACGCTCTTTACTTGGTGGTGATTACTGGTTGAATACAAGAGATAAAAATAATCCAAATCAAATTACCAAAACTGGTGATTTAGTTGATTATCATAATGACGGAAGAGTTACACTTATTGGAGGCTTTGCTCAATTAGAATACAAAATGGAAAAAATAAGTGCATTTGTTAACGTGTCTGCATCAAATACTGGATATCAAAGAATCGACTATTTTAATTTCTTAGATAGTGATCCTGAGCAAACTACAGAAGTACAATCTTTCCTTGGTTATACTGCTAAAGGTGGATTAAATTTCAACATTGATAATAACAATAACATTTTTGCTAATGTTGGATACTTTTCTAAAGCACCAATTTTTGACAACGTTTTTGATTTCGCTAACAACGTATTTGATGACGCGGAAAATGAAACGATACTTGGGCTTGAGTTGGGATATGGCTTTGCGACTCCTGTTTTTGCCTTTAATTTAAATGGATTTTATACAGATTGGAGTAATAGAGCTATTAGTACTTCATATGCTTATATAGACTCATCTGGAAATAGAACTGATTACCAGGCAAATATAACGGGTGCACAACAAGTTCATATAGGAGTTGAATTTGAAGGAAGATTAAAACCAACAAGAAATCTAGAATTTGGGGCTATGTTTTCTTGGGCTGAAAATAAATTTCAGGATGATGTAAGTGCAAGATTATATCCTGAAGAGGATCCATCACAGGTTAAAGTAGTTAACTCATATGTTAAAGATCTTTATGTGAGCGATTACCCAATGACCAGTGCAGCACTCGAGATGAATTATCGTTATGAAATTGGAACTGGTGCAGCATTAGTCTTTAATCCTGTTTATAAGTTTTTCGGAAGATATTATGCATTTTTCAATCCTGATTCAAGATCGAATGTTAATGACAGAGCACAATCATGGAGAATGCCGGATTATTATATCTTTGATGTTCATACAGCTTATGAAGTCCTTTTAACAAACTTCTTTGTTAAGAAATTCGTATTTGGATTCCATATTTTCAATGCTTTAAATACTACGAATTACATCACTGATGCCACGGATGGAAGTAATCATACAAGAAATACTGCAACGGTGTGGTATGGAAGAGAAAGATGGTATAATGCCAGTTTTACTTTTGAATTTTAGTAAAATATAAACTATATAATTTAGGGTCGTCTCTTGACGACCCTTTTTATTTTTAAAAGAATTATTGTTATGAAAAAATTACTTATAATTTTATTTCTGTTCTTTCAATTTGTAAATGCTCAATCATTACCTTACACCATTCTTATCTCATTCGATGGATTTAGATGGGATTATCCAAACAGAGGATTAACTCCTAATCTCGATTTTATTAAAGAAAATGGAGTTCAAGCCTTATCACTGCAACCATGTTTTCCATCAAAAACTTTTCCTAACCATTACTCAATCGTTACAGGCTTGTATCCTGAAAATCACGGAATTATTGCAAATAGTTTTACTAATCCATTTAATAAGCAAAGATATTCTTTGTATGATTCCACAGCCAAGGATAACGCAATGTGGTACAAAGGTGAAGCAATTTGGGAAACAGCAAGAAGACAAGGTGTTATTTCTGCCAGCTATTTCTGGCCTGGCTCAGAGTTAAACTTAGAATACCGAAGACCGAACTATTCTAAAAAATTTATATACACTACGCCATACGATGATCGAATAAATGGCGCTATGGAGTGGCTGCAACTTCCTTACGATAAACGACCACATTTAATTATGTTGTATTTTGATGCTACTGATACTTCGGGTCATAATTATGGACCGAACTCCAAAGAAGTAAATCAGTCGATTGCGATGCAGGATAGTCTTATCGGCAAAATATTTTCAGGATTAGAAAAGTTTAACTTACGTGATAGCACAAATGTTATTGTTTTATCAGATCATGGAATGACTGAATTGAGTCCTGATAGGGTAATTAATATTGATAAACTGCTTTCTGGATTTAAGTTTAATCATTCAGATAAAGGCACGATGATGTTCATCTACCCAAATGAAGATGAAAAAATTAAGATTTATCAACAATTAAAAAAATCTGAGAAAAATTATAAATCTTATTGGAAAAAAGATCTACCAGTTCATCTTCATTACAAGGACAATCCAAATGTTGCAGATATAGTTTTGATTGCAGATTTAGGTTATAGTTTGTTTGATGGACAGGATATTGAGAAATATTCAAATAAATTTCCTCTTGGAAATCATGGCTATGATCCGGCAAATCTTGATATGCATGGGATATTTTATGCAATTGGTCCCGACTTTAAATCCGGTTATACTTGTGGCACACTTAATAACATTGATATTTATCCATTGCTTGCAAAAATACTTCGTATCTTTCCAAACAATAATATTGATGGGAAATTAGAACGAATTGAGTTTTTATTAAAATAATATTGAATTTCCACAGCACGGACTTAAATCTGTGCAATCATATTTTTTAAAACAATTACAGACTGAAAGGTTAGTCGCATAAGTTTTATTCTTGTCATTTCGACCGGAGGGAGAAATCTTTTACATTATAATTTTTCAGATTTCTCAGTCGAAGACTCCTTCGAAATGACTTTTTCTACTATTTTAACAGACCCTTAAGTTTGTGCCACGGATTACAAATAAAAAACAGAAAGTAAAAAATTGAATCATCTAAATCTTAATTGCACAAAAGGCAAATTAAAGAATGGGCTTGAATACATTTTATACGAGGATAAATCCCTTCCTCTTGTATCTGTAAATATCTGGTACAAAGTTGGTTCTGCATATGAGACGAAAGGTAAAACAGGTCTTGCACATTTGTTTGAACATATGATGTTTCAAGGATCAGAAAATGTACCAAAAGAAATGCACTTTCGATACATCCAGGAAGCGGGCGGAACTTTAAATGGTTCAACATCAACAGACAAGACAAATTATTATGAAAAACTTCCATCTAACTATCTTGAACTTGCCCTCTGGCTTGAATCAGATAGGATGGGGTATTTTCTTCCAGCACTCACTCAGGAAAAACTGGATAACCAAAAAGATGTTGTGAAGAATGAAAGGTTAGAAAGATATGATAATCAGCCGTATGGTTTAGCCTGGGAACTAATAAATACAAACCTTTATCCTGAAGGTCATCCATACAGTTGGTCAACAATTGGATTCTTGAAAGATATTGAAAATTACACTTTTGAAGATGTAAAAAACTTTTTCAAAAAATATTATTCACCAAATAATGCATGCCTTGTTGTTGCAGGAGATATTGAGACAGAAAATGCAGTGCAGTTGATAGAAAAATATTTTGGATCTATCAAATCATTTGATTCAAATCATAAACCTGAATCACAAAAACTATCTCTAAAGAAAAATATTTTAGTTGAACATAAGGACAATGTTCAGCTTGATAGAATTTACTTCGCATGGCATTCTGATTTAATTTTTGGGGATGATGATGCATCATTGGAAGTTGCTGCAGATATATTAACCGGCTCAAAAAATTCCCGACTCTATAAAAAATTAGTTTTTGATTTGCAGATTGCACAGGATGTAACCACTTTTCAACACTCAGGAAAATTTGGCGGGCAGTTTTTGATTATTTCTACTGCACGACCCGGAACGACTCTAGATGAACTAAAAAAAATAATTTTAGATGAAGTAAATATTTTAGCAACTACATATGTAAGTGATAAAGAATTAGAAAAATCCAAAAATGGAATTAAAGCACAGTTTGTTTTTGCGATGCAGAACCTGGATACTGTTGCAGACTATTTAAATCATTACAATTATCATTTGAGTGAACCAAATTCCTTTGAGCATGATCTTGAACGTTACAACGAAGTGAATAAAAATTCATTGAGAAGTGCAGTTCAAAATCATCTGACTAAACCATTTGTTGAACTTCGCATCACCCCAAAGGAAAAGTTATAATGACTGATCGAAAAAATATACCTAAAGTAAAATCCGAAATTAGTTTTAAGCTTCCGAAACCAAATGAATTTTTATTGGACAATGGATTGCGGGTAGTATTTATACTAAAAGATAAACTGCCATTAGTAAGATTAAATCTTATTGTAAACGCCGGAAGTAAATACGATCCTGAAAATAAAAAAGGATTATCTTATCTAACTTCACTTGTATTGGATGAAGGCGCTGATGGGATGAATGCATTACAATTAAGTGATGAATTTGATATGCTTGGTTCAAGTTATACTATCTCAACGGATAATGATTTGATAAATTTGAGTTTACAATCTCTTACAGAGAATTTTGATAGATCCTTAGAACTTTTCAGTAAAGTTTTACTCAAACCTTCTTTTAATGATGAAGATTTTGCCCGAGAAAAAAAGAAGCTGATTACCAGAATAATGCAAAGTAAAGATGAACCTGAATATTTAGCTGATCAGATTTATGACAGAGTTATCTTAGGAAAGTCTAACAACTATTCATTCCCAGTTTCTGGATATGAAGAAACTGTTGAGTCAATCACAGTAGATGAATTAAAAACGCATTATGGGAAATTCTTTTCACCTTCAAATTCTGCTTTGATCGTCGTCGGAGATCTAAATCAAAATGAACTTGTGTATTTATTAAACAAATACTTTTCAAATTGGACGACTATTCAGAATGATTTTAGATTTTCAATTGCATCGGCTGAACCAAGTAAGAAAATTTATTTGCATCACAAGGAAGGCTCGGTTCAAACAGAAATACG
>Ga0172371_10004606_pt1 | contig 20770 bp, 27 predicted proteins | sample Lak12m_FD_114543 | JGI IMG/M metagenome (GOLD analysis project Ga0172371, IMG submission 114543) | Freshwater microbial communities from Kabuno Bay, South-Kivu, Congo - kab_022012_12m | ecosystem: Environmental > Aquatic > Freshwater > Lake | place: Democratic Republic of the Congo: South-Kivu... | reverse complement strand
TTAATGCAAACATTAATGAAAACGATTCCATATCTCGATTCGTTAAATCGAGAACTTGTTGAACCAAATGCAATTTTGTTAACAATACTCTGTCTTTCATTGGTCGGCCTACAAGTTGTTTGATTTCAATTATGTTCGCTGCTTTGTCCACATCAACATTAATTTTCTCAAACAAATCTCGTTTGAGATTTCTCAAACGTTTATCATACTCTTTATCAAAACCAGGTTTTTCGACAGCAAACTCTTTTCGGTACAATTTTTTCAAATAATCTAACTCATCAAGAGTTTTCTGCAAATGCTTATTCCTTAATTGCATAAAATACTAACGACAGATGCATTTATAATAATATGTATTATATACATATTATATGCGTAAAGTGTATGTTGAACCAAAATCAGAAATAACTCTCAAAAACATTGAAGGTTATTTCACCAAAATAGTGAACAAATATGGAACTGGCGCAAAAATTGATTGTCCAAAAGAGCATTTAGGAAAAACAGTTTACATCATCATTCCAAAAGCCAAAAAATAGACTCATTATATACTTTTGTCCCAGAGTCTTTCAAGAAAGGTTTATTAATGACAAAATCTTTTCTTTGTTGGTGAGATCGTGAAAAAAAGTGCTTTTGGGATTTTAGTTTTAGTTTTGTTAAGTTTCTTATTGCTTTTTGGATGCACTGTTACTGTTGATCCTGTTAAGGTTGATGGTAAACCTATAACTGGCCAGAATCCTCAAGACTCCGAAATTGGGGTTATTGAAAAACAATTTGTTGATAATCTTGACGGTACTGTGACAGATTCTAATTCTGGTTTAATGTGGGAAAAAACTAGTTTTGATAATACTGTTTCTTTTAATAAAGCTGTTCAATATTGTGAAGAAAGTAAAACTGGGGATTTTGAGGATTGGAGATTGCCTTCAAAAGAAGAATTAGAATCCTTTATGGATTATGCTTGTCAACCAGAAAAGCTTGGTGCGAATTGTAAAGGTGCATGGACTAATATTGTATTTGATTCGCCAAAATGGGGATTAGAAAAGTTTGGGGTTTATGGGTTATGGTCAAGTACACAAGGGTCTAAGGATGGAAATTATGCTTATGTTCTTCACACAAGCAAAGGAATTATTGGGGATGCGTACAAGCCACTTGGAATTACTTTTAGTGTAAGATGCGTGAGACTCAATTAAATTGGTTTTATTGATTGGTGTTTGTTTTGAAGAGTAAAATATTTTTTGTTTTATTTATTCTTGTTTCTTTTTTGCTTCTCTTTGGTTGTGTTGATTTATTTTCTTCAAATCCTGTTTCTTCAGTTGATTTGAATAAGGGGCCTTCTTTTTTTGAGAAGCTTGTTGATTCTAATGTTTCTTATTCTGTGAGTGGTTTTGTTACTGATTCGGATAGGGTTTTGCTTGAGGGAGTGATTGTTTATTTTGGTGATGTTAGTACTGTGACTGATAAGAGTGGTTTTTATTTACTTGAAACAAAACTTTCTGGTAAAGCTATTGTTTCTTTTGAAAAAGAAGGTTTTGTTCCTATTCATAAGAGTGTGGATCTTGGGGCAGGTAATAGTTCTCTTGATGTGTTAATGTTTAAGGAAGAGGTTTTTGTTAAGGTTGATTTAAGTAATATTGATGTTTCTATGAAAGGGGCTTCTTTGAAAGCAGAGGCTAATAGTTTTGTAATTAAAGGAACTAATCAAAAAGCGACTGATGCGCAAATTTCTTTGACTCCTTTTGATCCTACTAATGAAATTGATGTTGAAGCGTTTCCTGGAGAGTTTGAAGGAGAATTAATTAGTGGAGAAGTAACAGCTATTGAGTCTTTTGGTTTTGCTAAGATTCAAGCAGAGAATGAGTCTGGAGAAAAACTTGATTTAGAAAAAGGAAAAAAAGCAACAATAACTATGCCAATAAGTCCAAACCAAATAAATACCGCGCCTGCTCAAATTCCATTATGGAATTTTGATGAAAGAAAAGGAACATGGGTAGAAAAAGGAACCGCAACCAAATACTGTGAAGGAACAAACTGCTACTACAAAGGAGATATTGATACAATCGCCTCATGGTGGAATTGCGACGCAACAATAAATAATAGTGGGAATGTTGATTTTAATCCAAATTTAGGGGGTTCATTTTTAGGGTGTGTATTAAATCCGGGTAATTGTATAAAAAACTGGTTAAAAGATAAATGGTCAGCTGCAAAAAAATGGGCTTCTGATGCATGGGATAATTTGAAAGGGGCAGGGAATCAAATTAAGGATTGGGTAAAAACTGCTACAGATTATTATAAAGACAAAGTACAAGAATATAAAGAAAATAGGGCAATGGATATTGCTGATCAAGTAAGAGAAAAACTTAAAGAAAGGTACCCTGAAATGGATTTTGGAGAAAGGGGGGATAGACTTGATATTCCTTATGATAAAAAAATAGAAACTGCTGAAGATTTAGCTGATGCTTTTGAGTACTATGAAGAATTATTTAAAGGTACAGGGGTAGATAATGATGAAATAATGCGAGTTGCAAGAAACAGTACAAGATATGGTTATGGTGGAGATTCAGATTTAGCAGAACATTCAAATCCTGCAATTAAGTATGCTTTTGAAAGTGGTGAATTATCAAAGCATGTTAAGTTTGGAGCACTTTCAAAAAATAATCATGAAGTTACTTTAGAAAATGGGGATAAGTTTGATGTTGCTCACGCTCTAATTGGAGCTGATGCATACTATCGAAACACTGCTGCATTAGGTCTTCTTACATTACCTGTTAAAGAAATTTTAAGATACGGTTCAAAACTACAATCTAGGACTGATTTTGCTGATGTTAACCCTTCTTCTCCAAGAGGGGAGGAAGTAATGAAAAGATATGACGAAGGTAAAATTACTAGTGAAATGGTTTTACCTCAATTAATAAGTCAAGCTAATCCACCTGATTTACGAGGAAATTATATTGGGACTGAAATTGGTTATCAAAATAACACTTTCCAGACAAAACCTTACTCTAAAATAATAAGGGATGTAAGTAAATCTAAAAAAGTAACTGCCACAGTAGATTATTATGAAAAAAATGTTTACCTTCCTTTAAAAAATGGGACACCTGCTAGTGAAGTAATGCCTGCTATTCAATCTCTAAAAAAAGAAAGTTCATTATTTGGTTTTTTAGAAAGTTCTATTGGTGAAGCGAATAAAAGAGTTAATGAAATTGAAACAAAAAAAGCTGGGCTAAAAAATATTTCAAAAAGTGTTAATGCTTCATTTTCATCCAGCGAAACAAGGTCTAATGATTTAATTTATAATGAATATGGGGTTGATGTGGAAACTGGGGGTTTAAATATCATTTTGGTTCCTGGACTTATAAGTTACTCTTCTGACAGGGTTCTATCGCCTAACCAACTTGCTTTTCCATTTAGTGTATTCACTTCTTTTATAGTTAAAGAAAATGGTAAAGATTATTTAGTTACTCAAAATTCAAAAATAAATATTACTGATTCAACAAATTCAAATTACTCTTATTTGAGTTCTGAATCTTTAATTTCATTTAATGAAGGATACTATAAATTCAATACTGCTCAAGATAGAAAAAGTATTAGTGAAAGTAAAACTGATTATAACCAAGCAAGAGTATTTTTGTATGATGATGAAAAACTGGTTTATGTTGCTAAAAGCAAAAACACTGGGAACTTTTTAAGTTACAAAAATAATTTATTGGATGAAATATTTGAAGTTTATGATGGATATTACTTTGGAAAAACAGAACTTAGTTACTCTGAAAACAAATTAACCTCCATAAAAACTTTAATTCCTGGAACAGATGCTGTTGAAATTGATACTATCAAATATTATCTCGATGGGAAAATAAGAGAAACAATTATTGATGGGGTAAAAAGAGAATTTGTTTATGACTCGCTTGGAAGAGTTATAAACCAAAAAATTGGATCAAATGAGGGGCTACTTTTCTTGATTGATTACAACTATTTAGTGGATAAAACTCTTATTTATAATTATTACAAAGGTGAAGTGCTTCTTGGAATAAGTACATATAATTTTGGGAATAGTGGGATTAATTATTCTTATGAAGAAAACATTGATCTTTCTACAGCTATTCTTTTTGAGGAAAATTTAATTGATCTTGATATTCCTATTAAAGAAATGATTAATGATGGACAAGGAAAAGCTGTAGTTTCAATTAATGGGAAAGATTATGCTTCAAGTTACAAAAAAGAAATAAATCTTTTGAATGAAGAACCAGTTTCATTAATGGGTCCCCCCAATGGAAAATCTTTTTTAAGGATAAAAATTGGAGGAAACATATTGATTGAAGATAGAGAATTAACTCTGCCTGCAGCTGGGCAAAGAATTACTTATAATATGGATAATGCTTTTGTGATAATTCCAATTGAGCTAGATATTGATTCAAATGAGTATGGTTCAGTTGGGGTTATGATAAACAACACTAGTAAAAACTACAATTTTAGAAAAAATGATTATTTTATTGCGGTTGTGGAACCAGGCAAAGATTTGGAATTTAAATTCTATTTTAATAATTCCTCGGGTTTAATCCGGGTAGGGCCTCTTTCTAAAGATGAAGTATTCATTTCACAAGCTGTAAAATTTGTTAACAATCAAAATCTTTACAAAACTTTTGATTGTAATACGCATTATGCTTATGTTAAAGATGTTAAAGTGGATGGAAAGTACAAAGAGGTTTTTGGTAAAAAACAGGAACTTTATTTTGATGGGGTAAAGATTGATGAAGCTGCTAGTATTAGCAATATTGTTATTTTTGATAATAATATTGCTTATGAAAAATATGATTACTTTGATTCAAGTTTTAATGTTTGTAATATTTATAAGTGGGACGAGTGTGATGCAAAAAATGTTGTTGTTTATAATGGAAAAGTATTAGGTGAGGGTAAGGATCCTAAATTATGGGGTTCACATTATGCTTACTGCAATTCTGATAATAAATTTGTTTATGATGGAAAAATATTTGAAGAATCAAAGTGTATTTCTTCACGCTATGATTATAGAATTATTCATGACAATTATTTGTATAGAACTATTGATGAATCAATGATGTGGAATGATAAAAAGATAATTGATTCAAAAGAATATGGACAACCAATGATACAATGGGTTGATTATAACAATGTTGGATTGTTTGCTTATCCTTTGGGTAAAAATAAATTCAAAGATATGATTTTTAAGAATGGAGAACTTGTATGGACTCCTGATAAAGAAAATTATTCAGAAGATTGTGCAATGTCATCTTTTGGGACTATTTGGAGAAAAACAAAAGATAAAAATTATAAAAATGAAACAATTTATATGGATGGAAAATTAATAATGAATTTAGATGAGACAGGATATTCGGGAGCAGTTGTTTCGGGCAAAAATTATTTATTACTTCCACCATACGGCGAAGCTTCTAATTTAATTTTTAATGGGAATTACACTCCGATACTGGCTGAAGGGGGTGTTGAGTTGGGTGAAGTTCTTTTTGATAATCAATATTTAGTTTCTTTGAATAATCGTTACAATAATGGTTCTCAAATAGGGACATATCTTAATGGAAGCAAACAAAGTGATACTTATTTTAGGGATTATTATGGTCCAAAATTATTTGAGAATAATTGGATTTTGGGCAGAAGTATTCAGGTTGGAAAGGATTATGAGTTCTATTATAATGGGGGGTTTGTTGGGAGCGGGCCTTCAGGAAAATCCTACTTATTCAAAAATAACTATGCATTTTATTCAAATGAAGGGTTAGTGTATAATGGACAAGTAATTAAACAAAAGAAGGATTACTATACTGAAAATACATTGGGGGTTCTATGGTATAATTATGATGTTAAATTATTTGGGGATCACATTTATTATGAAGTCAAGGTTGATGACACTTACAATACTGATATTTATGTTGATGAAAACAGAATTGGAAATAAAGAAATAACAAAATTTGTAATCTGGCCAGAAGTAGAATATAGTACAAGTGACAAAATGAGTTTATTGTTTGTATCTGATGGTTTGTGTGGATATAGTTCTGGTTATGGTAATGATTTTTATAAAGCTTGGGAGTATTGTATGAAATACCCTAGTGAAATTGAAAAATGATGATTTCTCAATTTTTTTAGCTTAGCTCAATATAATCTCTTTTTCTTGGACAACTCTGTGGGGTTTTTTATTATAAAAGATTTAAATAATTCAAAACTCATTCTTATATCAATCCTTGTTTTTAGTTATTAGATATTGGAAAGGGATTTTTTTGGGATTTGAAGATTTTAATTTAAACAGCGAACTCTTAGATGCAATACGCGATGTGGGGTATAAAGAAGCTACCCCTATTCAAGAGAAATGTATCCCTCTAATAATTGATGGAGAAGATTTAGTGGGCCAATCTTTTACTGGCTCGGGAAAAACTGCCGCTTTTGCTTTACCTATCCTAAATGATATTTTTTTAGGACTCAGGGGCCAAGTACTTATTCTTACCCCCACTCGAGAACTTGCTCAACAAATAAAAGACCAATTTGATTTGTTCACAAAATACACTCAAATAAAATCAGTAGTGATTTTTGGAGGAGTGGAGTATGAAAGTCAAATTAAAGGGCTAAAAGAATCTGAAATAATAATAACTACCCCTGGAAGATTACTTGATCACATAAGAGGAAGAAGCATTAAACTAAGTAATGTAAGAAAAGTGGTTATTGATGAAGCGGACAAAATGCTAAACCTTGGATTTGGAGGGGATGTTAATAGGATACTTGAAATGACTCCAAAAAAAAGACAAACTTTAATGTTTAGTGCTACAATAAATGAAGGAACAAAAAAACTTGCCCAAAAATACTTAAAAGATCCAATTTATATAAAAGAACAAACCCAAGTGGATACTCACTTACTAAAACAAGAATATTATTTAGTTCCGATTGAAAAAAAATTCTCTCTGCTTGTCCACCTCTTAAAACAAAACAAATCAACTTCGCTAGTTTTTTGTAAATCAAGAAAAGAAGTAGAAAAAGTAAACTTGAATCTTAGAATACAAGGGATTAATTGTTTAATGATTCATGGGGATCTTCCTCAAGAAAAAAGGACACTCGCAGTTGATCGATTCAAAATAGGGTCAATTAATACCTTAGTTGTTACTGATGTTGCTTCTCGAGGACTTGACATTAAAGATGTTTCTTTTGTTTACAACTACAGCGTTCCAAAAGATCCTGAAGTTTATACTCACCGAATAGGAAGGACTGCACGAGCGGGAGCAAGTGGAAAAGCAATAACATTAGTTAGTCCATTTGAAGAAAAAGAATTTGAAATATTACCAAAAAGAAAAAATATATTACAAAACGAACTTCCTGAACTAAAACAACTACAAATGGAAGAATGTATTGTAAAAGACGAAAAAAGACCTTATGAAAGCGAACAAACCTCCTTCAAAAGACCATGGGAAATAGCAAAAGAAAATAACGAAGCTCGAAAAAAACAACACAAAAAAAGATGGAAAAAAATAAGACAACACTAGAAAAACTTTTTTATTTTATTACTTCCTTGTTTCCCCGATTTCTCTTAATCTGAAATTTACTTGGTTTAAGGCATCATTTGTTCTTGCCCAATTTGCGCCGAATTTCTTTTCAGTTTCTCCAAAATTCTTTAAAAGATCTAAAAGATCAGATTTTGCTTGTACTAATTCGCTCTTACTTAAGGACTTTACTCCTTTCTTTTTAATTATTCTAATGGTAGAGAAAGCTATCTCTGTTCTTTTTTTGGCTATTTTTATACGTTCTTTGCTCTCAACTAGTGGTTTCTTTTTTGATGGGGGAGAAACATTTGCATTAACTTTCTTTGCTAAAAATTGGCTAAATAAATTTCTTAATCTTTGCATACAATATATTGATTGGGGGGGGGAATATTTATTTTTTTTTAAGAACTAAATTATAGTTTAAGTCACAGTTTGTTGGACAAAGGAAAACGCTTTTTTACAGTTAATGTTAAATCCAAAAAATAATAACAAATAAAACAACTTCCGTTTTCATTTCTTTTGTGTGATTGTTGAATGGGTGCAAAAAGATCTCAAACTCGGCTCAGAATACTTACAAAACAGTTGCACGAATTAATTCAGCCGCACGGGGGAACTTTACAAGGAGCAAGGTTTCTTGTTGAAACAAAATCTGTAAAAATAGAAGAAGCAAGAAGAAGAATTGAATTAATGAAACAAGCCGGTATTAAAGGGGTAACACGCAATCTTGGGGCATCAAAAAGAGACTTTGAAGAAATGATTAAAAGAAAAAAAGGGGTTGGGGTTGAAAGATTGTCCCCTAAACAAAAAGCCTCTTATATGCTTCTAATAATGAATGAAATCTTGCCAGAACAAGCAATACAACTAGCTACAATTAAAGGGGTTAATGTTTCTTCTTTTGAAAAAAGACTTGCGGTCCTAAAACGAAAACTTGATTTTAGTAAGTATGGGGTAAATAGACTTCCTTCCAAGCTCTACTCACAATTAATTCACTTAGATTCTTACCGGATGCAAAAACCCCTACGCGCAAAAATATTGAGGCCTTTAGAAAATGCTAATGCTCGACGAATACTTTATGTCGCTTTTCCTCAGTGGAAAAAAATGAAGCACGTGTATGGGCTAATTGAAGCAAGAACTGTTCTTGCAAAGTTGGAATACTTACTTGAAAAAGGAAAAATGCCTTATGAAAAATATTTGCGCCAATATTCTCTTGAACAGCTCCCCACAGTGATTCCTTCAATTGAACCAATAGATCCAAAATTAAGCGAGTGGATTTTGTCAAAAATAAAACAAGCACGAAAAGAAGGACTAAATAAAGCAGAACTTGAGTGGGTTTTGCAAAAACTCAAAAAAGTTGAAATACCTGAAAATAACAAAAAATTAGGATAGCAAATATATTAATTAGTAAAATTAAGTATTATTGTTATGCGTAAGGTCAATCGAAAACTAGTTGCTTTGGATGTTAACAAACAACTCGAGCCATTTAATGGTTCTTTTGCTATGGCAAAACATCTTGTAAATAATAGACACATGTCTCCAAAAAAATTAGCTTTTAGAATTAAAACAGCTGAAAATGCGGGTTTAATTAAACGCGGAGAGAGTAATGGATTAACTTATCTTGGATTATCTGAACCCATGTTTCTTGAAAGATTACGTACCACAAACGTTGGTTTGACTCTAAAACAAAGAACTGCATTTTCTTTCTTAATAGGACTTAAAGTACCTGAAGAAATGGCGTTAAGATTATCCCAAACACAAATGGCTTCAAGAGAGCTATTTTTAAAACGAGCAAAAGTAATTGCGGATATTCGAGTTGATCCAAAAAAATACGGGATTGACAGAGTACCAGTTAGTTTATTATGGAAAGTAATTGACTTACCCCCCACAAAAATCCGAAGATATATTGAGGCAAGAGTTTTTAGTGAATTTGAAACTAAACAATCCCAAAAAGTACTTGATAATGTATTTCCTGTTTGGAGAAGAGTAAAACAAATAAGCAGAATGGAACCAACAACAGTCCTTGCAAAAATAGAATGGTTAATAGAAAACGGAGTAAGTTTGCACGGGAGATACATAAGACAATATTCATTAGCTCAACTTAAACAAGTAAAAAGTACTTTACAAAAAATGACTCCTCAAGAAATGAAATTAATGAAACAAAGACTAGCTCAAGCAAAAAGTGGGGGTGAAAATAATGCTTCAAAATAATTTAAACCGAAAAAGAAAACCACGCACACCAAAAAACAATCCTCTTAACCCTAATTATGAAAAACTAAGAGCAAGAATAATGGCAAAACGTGAAAGAAGACAAATAAAAAGAATTACTCAAGGAAAAAATCCAATCGCTCACCCACTAACTATGGTAAGCGGAGTGGAACAAAGAAGAGCTTATGGCAGAGGGAACCTTTTGCTACTTGACGGACAAACAAAAGTTAGAGTACCTCTTGTAACAAAAACCCTCTCTAATGAGAAACAATTCCTTCAAGGGGTATACAAACTCCCCACAGGAGAATTTGTAATACTAAGAACAACACCTTTTTTTGAATTACCCGCACTACAATACTTTATCCTAGAAAAAGGGGTTGAAAAAAAAGTGAATAGTTTCTTTTGTAGAATTGAAGATATTGCGCATGTGTTTCTCAAGCACCCAAAAATGAAAGGAATGGGGCTGGGGGTTAAAGCAGCATCAAAAGCAGAAAAAGAATATCGTGCAACAGGAGGAGAACAACCTATCTGGGTGGATGGAAAACTTTACCCTCTTTATAAAAAAATGCACTATCGTGAAACTGAAAGCAGAAAATTTATGGAAAAAACCGGAAAAACAAATCCTAAAGATGATATGGGAAAAAATCACTCAATTGAAGCAATAGATCCAATCACAGGAAAAATTAAAACTTATTACTTTCATATAAAACAAATAAAGAAATAATTTTAGTTAAAGAAAAAGATTTTAGTGCTTGTTAAACAAAGTATTTTATTTTGATTAAATAAATATATTTTATGGCTTTGAAATTGAATTCTGAATTAAGGTGGAAAGCTTTTTTGCGCCAACAAGTCCGCGCGGTTTATGATTTGTTTCACTTTGGGGGGTATGTTACTCAAAAAGAACACGGACTCGGATTGAATGGGAGAAAAGAGATTTCTCGCAAATTGCTTAAAGATGCACACATTAACGCGCTTGTTGGGAATGCAAGAGTACGTGATTTACAAAATAAAGAAAAATCTGCTACTGAAAATGAAAGCCGTGTTCGCGGACAATTCATGGGGGTTCATGGGGGGACTAGGGTGGGAGTAATTTCTCTTGATGAGAAAGAAAGTATGTCTCCTTTTAAGAGAGCTGATTTGTTTCGCACGGCTTGGCATGAAATTGCACACGAACAGAGTTCGAGCAAATTTAATCCCAACAACTTTGCTTTAGCTCATGCGCTTGGGAGCTATTTTGAGAATCTTAATTACCCTTCTTTTGCTTATGGTAATGGATTAAATTTAGAAAGAGTTGTAATTGGAGAAGAAACTGCTCGTTTGCTTGGAAAAACTTTTTCAGCGGGAGTTGCCACTCAAGCAATCAAAAGCGCGGGATGGGATTATAGAAAAGCAGAGTATGGTCCTGCCTTTTTGGGTTCAAAAAAATCATTTGCAGAAATAGGTGCTTCACTTGGAGAACTTGCTATGCGAATCGAGTGGGGGTTGGGTATTCCTGGGGCAGGATTGATTTTTATTCGAGAAGTTTCACGCGGAAGACCAGTACTGGAAGTACAAAAAGAAATCTCTTTAAGAAAAACTAAGCATGTTAATGAATTAACTGCGTGGTTTAAACGCCACCCAAGCATTAAAAGATTTGTTCTAAAACCCGCAACAAGACCTCAATTCTTGGCACAACAATTAAAAAGAGAAAAAACTGCTAGAACAATGCTAAAAAAAACACTAAAAAGAACTACTGTGAAAAGAAGACGTTAATTGTTGGACAACTTTTCTAGGGATTAATTTTTTATTTAAAAAAAACATCATCATTATATGGGAGTTAGATTAAGAAATATTCCAATTTATTCTGTTCCTAAAGAGCGCTTGCATAGCGCTGCTGGTTTTCCTGCTTATGGGTTGGCTTTTAAAAAATATGGGTGGGTTAGACAAGATTTGCCTCCAAGAGTAAAAAAGCATGTAATTTTGCATGAAAGAATTCATGTAAAATATGGTCGTGGAGAAATCTTAACAAATTTAATTGCAGGAGCAAGAGATCCTCGAGGGTGGATGGCAACTGCTTTTGCTACAATAAAAGATCCTCAAAGAAGAGCTGCATATGCAAGAAATGCAAAACTTCTTCTATTTAGAAAAAGAAAAAATATTTAGGTTAATTTACATTTTAAGTCAATTTTAAAATTTAAAGTAAAGATTAAAAAGTACAAAACATAATTATCATGTTATGGTTATTCATTTAGGTTCTGGTAAGAAGGGAAAAGTTCAAGTGGGTAGAAACTTTGTTCGACCTTTTAATAATGCTCAAAGCGTTTATGATGTAATTGATGCGTGGAAAGGAATTACTAGTGCGGCAAAGAAAAAAAGAACCGCAAAAAGAATTAAAGCTTTAAACGAAGACATAATCAAAGAAGTTAATCTGGAAAAATCAATAGTGTCGGGGCTTTTTGGTAAAAGACTAGCTCAAGGCCAAGATAAGATTTTGACCCTCTGTAACCTAAGGGCTACTCAGACAAGAAAAATAAATGCTTTTGCAGTTGCTGAACTTGATTTACCAACAAGCAAAAGAAGAAAACTTGCTGTTCTATTAGCTGCTGACGCAAATCTATACTTTACATACTCTATGCTTTCAAATAATCGAGGAGTTTCTAGAGTAGAATTAATTGGGTTACTAAAACAAGGGCTCGAAAGGACAAGTGCTCTTGATGCTAAGTTTTTAGCCAACGCTCCAATTATTGCTCAAAATAAAAAAGTAATTGCTGAAATAATAAAAATACTTACTCCTCTAAAAGCAGAAACCGTACGCATAGATCCGAGTGCTATTGACACTCTCAAATATGCAAATGATTACCTTGTAAAAAAACTCTTAGGGGGACAATATACACAATATCAAGAAATATTTACACGCGCCACAAAAAATGTTCCTCTAATTTGAAAAAAAATTATTTGAACTAATAATTCTTCTTTTGATGAAAAATTCTTACATAATGTTTTTATCTTTGAAATGCATTATTTTGAAAGGTGATTTTTGTGGTAAAAAAAACTAAGAAAGAAAGATCTTGGGATGAAATAGGAAAAGAAATAGGATCAAAAATTGATAAAGAGTGTTGTAAGGAAGAAAAAAAATCCTGGGTGGGTAAGTGCTGCGGACAAGGAAGTGGTGGATGCGGAGCTGTTTATGGAATCGGATTCTTAGGAGCACTAGTTTATTTTGTTACAACCGCACCTGATTTTTGGGGAATATTAATTGGAATTGTTAAATCAATATTTTGGCCCGGAGTAGTAGTTTATGGTGTGCTAAAATTCTTGGGAATGTAAATTTCAAAATAAATTATTTTTTGCGAGGGATTCTTTATGTGTGCATTTAGTTCTGTTGAAGAATACAAAGAATCTCTCTCCAAAGAAAATCAAAAAATCTTTCAAAAAGTCAGAAACTTAATTCATAAAAGTGTTCCTTTAGCAAAAGAAGCAATGTCTTACGGGGTGCCCGCGTTTAAGTTAAAGGGAAAGAACTTAATTTTGTACGCGGTGTTTAAAGAACACCTTGGGGTATATCCAACCCCAGCGGCAATTAAGAAATTCTCAAAAGAATTTAAAGAATATGAAACTTCAAAAGGAACAATAAAGTTCCCTTTGGAAAAACCAATACCTTACGAGCTTATTGTGAAAATAACAAAATGGTGCGAGAAAGAAATTAAATAATTGATTAACTCTAATTGTTGGATACTTTGTTTTGGTTTGATGGAAAGATTAATGTAGTTGAATTAGGGTTAGTTGTTTATGGTTAGACGTTTGAATGTTCTTGAAGCTGGTGCTGGAGCGGGGGTGCGTGCTGTTTTAAAAAAAGCGTATCATTCTGAAAAAAAACGTACTGGAAGAAATTTTATTGTGGTTGATAAAAAAGTAAGGGAAGGTCCGTTAATTTTGGATGTTTTAATTAGGAGGGCTCTTGGGAGAATGCCTGCTATATTCAACTTGCCCAAGACTGTGCAACTAAAGTAATGCATAAAATTCCTCCACAAAGCCAAGATCTTATCTTTGCTAGCTATCTTACTAACAATCTGAAAAGGGATGGATCTTCTTGTGTTTCACAACATGATTGCAGAACTTCTTTTCTTTTAGCAGTACACAGAACTCTTACTCCTGGAGGAAGATTAATTCTTGTTCAAGACAAAGTAGCGATTCCTGTTTACAAACAATTAGGGCAATCAATTGGTTTTGATGTTCATTCAATCGAAATTCCTCAATCAAAAGCACTCAAATCTGCCTCAAAGTATATTAGATTAAGAGCGACACCTAATAGAAGAATAAAGTTTATGAAAAAAAATTATGGTTATGCTCCAGATTCTGAAGAAGTACAAGCATGGATAAAACAAGGAGTAATAAAAGAACCTGAAGAGTATGCGCGACCCGTTATAATTTCTATGCGAAAACCCCGCAAAGGAAATGAAATGTCTCACGTACCAACAATTCCACGAGAAATATTGGAACAAATAAGTAAACAATCAGGAGTACCTATTGAACAATTAAAAATAAACATTGTAATGCTAATGCAATAACTCACTTTGTTGGACAAATATTTTTTTTAGAATTTTTTTTCTAATTCTTTCTCCGGCACGCTACTTTCAAAGTGTTTTTATTCTAAGAAAGGATAAGTTGATTTGCGGGTTAGAAAGTAATAAAAACCTTATTTACCTTAAATAAGGTAAGTGGGGTGGTGGTAGTGGTGAATATGACCTTAGCAATTCCAAAAGAACTGCATGCGACAATAAAAGAGCATCCGGAAATAAAATGGACTCAAGTTGCAAGAGCAGCACTGGAAGAAAAAGCAGAACTTTTAAGAAAAGAACAAGATCCTTGGAGACTTTATTCAACAAAACGTTGGATAGAAGAGGGAGAAGATGCTGAAAAAATCATTAAACTTTGAAACTCTTGCAAGTTACGAACAAGGGGACATAGTGGTTGCTGATTTGCTTTACGCGGAACAAATAGGGGTAAAGAGAAGACTTGCAATAGTCATAAGCAATTCAGAATATAATAAAGAATCCGAAGACTTAATTCTTTTAAAAATAACTTCTAAAGACAAAGGGACTTCTTTTGATATTGAACTCACAAACAAAGATCTTGAAGAAGGAGAACTATTTATGGATAGTTATATTATGGTGGATAATCCTATGACTACTTATGTGAAAAATATTTCTCAAAAAGCAGGAAAAATTTCTTTATCCAAATTGAAAGAAGTAAAACAAAAAATAAAAGAACTCTATAAACTTTAAGAAAATCAGTTTTTGAAAAAAAGAATTTTGGCGTTCAACGAAACCTTATTCACGCTGCGTCGAAAAAAATGTGAAGAAAAAATATAATTGTTGCGTGAATTGTTGAAAAAATAGTTTCTTTTATAAACTCATCAAATCCAAACAATTTGCTTTGGAGGAAATATATATGAAAAATATTTTGTGGGGGTTAAAGGTTGAAATAGAAAACCAATATGGAAAAAGATGCAAAGAACATAATCCCTTTTGTGCAACATGCATAATGTGGGGTGCTTTTGATACGCTCAAAGAAGGGTTTGAATCAACTAATATTATTCCGAAGAAAACAAAAATTGGAAAATTGAGGTGAGATGGTGAAGATAGGGGAACAATTAAGCGAATTAAAAAAAGCGAGTGAAGAACTAAATCGATTAATGGGGCTCCGAAAAGAAACTTTCTGGGTTGAAGGAAAAGAAAAAATAGTTATTTCAACTGAAGAACTAAGCAAACAAATCGAAGAAAAACAAAAAAAAGTCAGAGAAATGAAACTATCTATCCAAGAAAATAACTTAAAAACCAAAGTGGGTGAAGTAACACTCGCAGAAGCAATCCTTCAAATAGCTGACCTGCGAAAAGAAATTTCTGCACTAAGTGACTTAAAAAATAATCCTGCAAGTTATCGGGAAGAAAAGGAGATAAAAAAACCTCAAATGAATCTATTACAAATAGAAAAAATAATTGCTCAAAAAGAAAACGAAAAAACAAAACTAGATTCCCAAATACAATCAATAAATTGGCAAGATTCCAAATGATGCTCATTCATTAACTGAATGAGGGTTGAAGCGGTTTTGAGAGAAGCAAATGCCGATTTGGATTACTCGGGTCACAGATCAAAGAATAAGGATTATGAAAACACAGCTCAAAAAACAAAGATTATGATTCTTTGATTTCTCAATAAAAACCGCTCGACCACTCAACTCTAAACCAAAGGGGGTTTTCATGGAAGAAAAGACAATTCTCCGAAAATGCGTAATTTGTGGTAAAATGCTTTCAATTAAAATAAAAGAAAGTGGAAAGTACGATAAAGGTCACTATTTTGGAAAAATGAAGTATCCTGTTGGAAAAGGAACATACAAAGTGGTTGGAAAAACAAGACTATTTGGAAAACTTAGTGATGTGATTAAGTGGATTGGAAAAGAAAAAGAGTTCGAGTACTGGGAATGTGAAAAATGCTTTAAAGGAGATTAAATCGCTCTAAATGTTGGACAACTTTAGATGTTAAATTAATTTCTTTGTTAATTCAATTATGTCATTTATTGTTTATGAAGGTGTGTGAGTGAATTTGTACGCCTACATAAAACAAGTGTTTAAATGTGGGTAGTCTCACAATCTGGTTAAATAGGGTTTGTTAAAGTTGATGAGGTTAATCTTTTTGATAAAACACACATTTAAATATTTAAACGTATATACGTTTATTTAGTGTGGTGGTGTTTAATGGTTAGTATTACTCTTTCAGTTCCAATAGAAACAAGAGAAAAAATGAAGGAATTCTCTGAAGTGAATTGGTCTGGTTTTGTTAGGAAAGCTATTGAAGAAAAAGCAATTGCCCTTGAAAAACTTGAGTGCTTGAAAAAAGAACTTGAGAAAGAAAAAGGGGTTGATGATTGGGCTGTAAAATTGCAAAGAGCTTCAAGAAAAGGCAGGTTGGAAGAACTAAGAAAAAAAGGGTTGATTTAATTTGAGCTTAATTGTTGATACTAACATTATGTTCTCTTTTTTTTGGAAAAACTCAGTCACAAAAAAAATGTTAATGAATCAAGGATTAGATTTGTTTGCCCCTGAATTTGCTTTAGAAGAAATAAATAAGTACAGAAAAGAGATTCTTGCAAAAACAAATTTAACTGAAAAAGAATTTCTTTTAATAAGAAAAGAACTCGCAATAGCAATTTGTTTTATTCCTTTGGAAGAATACGAACAATTCTTGAAACAAGCATTAGTTATTTCTCCTGATGAAAATGATATTGATTTTTTTGCACTAGCTCTAAAAATGGAGTGTTCTTTTTGGAGTAATGATAAGAACTTAAAACAACAAAACAAAATACATGTACTAAACACAAAGCAAGTACTTGAACAAACAATAAATGAATAATTTAGGTAACTTTTTATTCTAGAAAAGAAGAATTTCTGAATGCTTTCAAAGGATTATATTTTGGGTTTTGTTGAGGGGGAGGGTTGTTTTTTTGTTGCTGTCCAGAAGTATATTGATCGTAAGCCGAGAGTTACTTGTCGAAAGAATAATGTGTCTTATTCTGTTCCTTTTAGGGTGAAGGTGGGTTTTAGGGTTACTAATTGTGATTTTGGGATTATTGAAGAACTTAGAAAAGCTTTTGGTTTTGGCTCAATTCAGGTTCAAAAAAGAGGTAATGAAAAGATAAGAGATACGGGCTTATTTTTACACAAAAAGTATGGAAGAAGCGCTCAAGGTTAGGGATTACTTTAAGGGGTTAGAATTTCACACAAGTAAGGGTAAAGATTTCAAATTATGGTGTGAAGTGCTTGATTTGATTGAAGCCAAAAGACACACTACAAAAGAAGGAATTTTAGAGATTTGCAAATTAAGGGATCAAATGAATCAGCGTCTTGTAAAAAAGAAATGGGTTACAGAGGAAGTTGAAACAATTCTTAATGAAAATCCGGTTCATATTTTGTCGCATTTTGATCCAACCCAACAACAACTACTACATAACAACACTTCTCTCACTTCTGCTTGGTTGGAAAAAAACCAAGGCAACAACAAGCCAACCAAATAATTCCTCAAAAGTGGCATAAAATGCATCAAAAAACCCTCATTTTTGCTAAAATGCTTCAAATCGCCAATTCTAACCCTTCTGTTTCGAAAGTGCCCCAAAAAAGGCCCTGAATATAAACTAATTTTGCAGCATAAACCCTGTTATCCTGCAAAATTCCTTCACAAAATTTGGGAAAAAATTCAAAAGTACCCACAATAATTTAGTAGTGGAAGTACCACTAGGTGGGTGAGGGTGGCATTAAATCCTAAGGTGGCTTGAAGATGGCCTTATTGTTATGTATAAGATTTGGTCTTTTGGGGTAAATGTTTATTAAGAAAAAAGTCATAAAATACAATATGCCACAAAGAACAAACCAAAATAGATTAAGAAATCCAATAATTTCAAAAAAACCAATTCCTGTAAACACTGTTCGAGCATGGGCTGCAGGTGGCCAAATAGGAAACGTGGATCCAAAAATAGTTCAAAGATACTTACGAGCTATAACTAAAAGAGACAACGTAAAGCTACGCGACTAATTCTTTAATCAAAAAACGCAATCTAAATTCAAAATGAATCAATAATTTAAATGTGGGAAAAATAGTGGAATCAAACTTATAATATCGGAACAAACCCTTCAAGTAGGGGAAGAAAGTGTCCTAATAATGGAAGAACCCTTTTTCTAAAATAATTGTTGGTTATGTAGTTATTTAATACATAACCTTAATTTTAATTTCAAAAACAGAAAAAGTCATATAAAATAATCTAGTTCCTAAAGAAAAAGATTCTTTCTTCTAAATTATTTTTGCATAAATTCCTTTTGAAAGAATTTCTTTATGTTCTTCAAGTAATTTCTTATATTCTGGGAAAACTTCAGAAACTCTTTTCATTGAAGGATATACTTTAGGATCAATAAATCTTAATTTTTCTTTTGAGTAAAAATCATAATTCTTTTCATCCTCAATCACTTTCATTTTTGGATTTATTTTATTTAGAATATTGTTGACCTCAACATCTTTTTTCATTTTGTTAAGTACTTCATTATCAGTGCTAAACAAATCTTCTTCATTTATTATTCCTTTATTTAGTGAAAGTCTTATTGCATCAGCAAGGGTCTCAACCACCGCAAGCTCTAAAGGGGTGGCCCAGTTTTGAACCATTTCTAAAAAATCCTTAGAAAAACTAAGCGCAACATTCTCTTCATTAAAAACAAGTTCATTATTTACATTAACAACTGAAGAGAAATAATTGTTCACTTTCTTTTGATCCTTATCCCTTCCATAAATTTCTCTTAAAGTGTAATCCACTCTATCAGCACAAAGATTTGGAGAAATTTTCTCAAGTAAGGGGAAATTCTTTTCCTCTAAAATCTTATCCAAATCAAAACCATATTTGTCCAAGATTTTAGGTATTTCTGATTCAGTAATTATTTTTTCATGAAACTTTTCATGAAAATCATGCTTTTCATTTTTGTAAACAAAATCAATCGCGTGAGAAAAAGCAGTGTGAGAAATATCATGCAAAAGCCCAGCTATTTGTTCCTCTATGCTAGCTCCTCTACTCCTCAAAAGAAGCATCACTCCTACAGAATGATCATATCTTGTCATTGTCTTCCAAGGTTTTACTTTATACAAAATTCCTCCTTGCATTACTCCTTTTAATCTTTGAATTGGTTTTGATTCAATAAGCTCAACAAGAACCTTATCATTAATTTCTTCCTTTTCATAAATTGGATCTTTGAAAATCATTAATATTTATTGTAATTTTATTAATAACAAGGTTTGGGTTGAAAAAAATGTCCTAAAATAAGTGCTTTTATTAATAATTTTTTTATTTTGAAGAGATTTTTGCTTGAAAATAAAATATTTCTTAAGGAAAAAGAGTTTTCCATCAAAATATTTTCCAGAAATACTTTGATCCTTGGATTTTCCTAAAACTTGCTTTTCTTGCAGCAGCAAAATAGTGACTCCTTATGCTTTTCGCTCCTTCTTCACTAACTCCCGCTTCTCTAAGGTGTGCATCAGTAAGATCCGGATTATTTTTTGGTCGAAGTAAAGCCACCGCACTACACCCTTGTGCTTTTGCATGAATTGAAAGTTCTTGTAATAAAAAACTCTGCCAATTATCTCCGAGAGAATCTCGCGCCTCTTGCGCAAGAGCTTGAGTATCTTTATATTTTCTTGAAGAAGGCCCAATTAAATCTACTATTGCACAAACCCCAAGACCCTTTCCCCTATCAAATGGGAGACTAAGTTCTGGCTCAATTTCTTTTGTAATAGTTAATTTTGCTTTAAACAAATTATAATTTCCTCGCAAAGAAAGTTTATCAAGCACTCTTGCAAAAAATCCTCTTGCTCCGTTTGCACTCAGAAGTTCTTTTGCTTTTGGTCGTTTTAAAAAAATAGAACTAAGAGATCTGGAAATTCTTTTTGAAAGAGTAAGAGTTAATGCATTATTAGTTGAACCTCTTGAAAAGCGTAAAGAATATCCCTCTATTTTTTGGGGGTGAAAAGAAGAAACAAAAGCAGTGTATTCTTTTGGAGAAATTTGACTCTTGATTCCAAGCGGACCAAGATTTGATCCCACTCTTTCCCAAACTCTAGCAGCTCTTGAAGAAATATACAAAGCTTTAGGTACTCTAAAAATTCTTGGAACCCTTGATTTTAACACAGTTCTCTTTGGGTTTGAAGTTCTATTCATAATAATATTAATTATTTTTCTTAATAAAAATCAGTATTGTGAAAAAAATGTCCTAAAATAAGTGCTTTTTGTCAGTATTTTGTTCTACTAAAAGCTTTTTCTACTTTTCTCTTTTCTTCTAAATAATGGTTGACTTATCAGAAACAAAATGCGAACAAGATCCTCGCAGAATATTTGCTTTTGAAGAAAAAGAAATTAAAGAAAATCTTTCTTACTTGTGGGGCTGGAGAGAGGAAGATGAAAAACTCCAAAAAAGCTTCCCCTTTGCTGATTTTATGTCTGGACTAATATTCATAAGTAAAATAATAAAATTAGCTGAACAAGAAAAACAAAAACC
>Ga0172371_10004605_pt1 | contig 20771 bp, 23 predicted proteins | sample Lak12m_FD_114543 | JGI IMG/M metagenome (GOLD analysis project Ga0172371, IMG submission 114543) | Freshwater microbial communities from Kabuno Bay, South-Kivu, Congo - kab_022012_12m | ecosystem: Environmental > Aquatic > Freshwater > Lake | place: Democratic Republic of the Congo: South-Kivu... | reverse complement strand
GCTAAAAAGCCAGAAATATTAGTCATTTTGTTATTTGCACCGTGAGGAGTGTACACTCTAAAAGCTCTCTTTCCTGATTCTTTGAAAAAAAGCATATCATCAAAAAGTGTCACATTATTTGTTACTGCCGCCCCACCTTCACCACAATCAACAAGTTTTGACTGAGCGAAACTAAAACAACCAATATCACCAAAAGAACCAGCAGGTTTTTGATCAATTAAAAGACCAGGCACATGTGCACAGTCTTCTATTAAGTAAACTCCTTTAGATTTACAAAAATCAGCAAATTCTTTTATTGGCAAAGGCAAACCATAAAGGTAAGGCAAAACAACAGCTTTTGTTTTTTGAGTCACTGTATTTTTTAAACTCTCAAAACTTATTGAAAGAGTTGCAGGATCAATATCGCAAAAGACAGGTACTGCTCCAAGCATTGCACAAGGAAGCACAACAGAGTAACAGTTCAATGGAGAGTAAATTACTTCATCCCCCTTACCCACACCCGCTGCAGAAAGAGCAGCATGAAGACTTGATGTACCGCTGTTAAATGTAACCGCATATTTTGAAGAAAACTTTTCACACAAATCCTTTTCTAATTTTATACACCATTCAGGTTCAGGATCCGTTTGAGAACCTACAGAAATTCTTCCCGCTTCAATCATTTCAATAAGTTGTTTCTTTTCTTCTTCGTTTAGATTATATTTGCCCACAAAATTCACTTCCAATTACCATAAGTTATTACCTTTTCTACAGCATCACATATTTGATTAATCCTCAAAAGCGGAATGTTGCTTTGAATCGGAAGAACTGCAATAGTTTTGTCTACTTTTTGTGCAATAGGATAATCTTTCTCAAAAAACTTTTGTCTAAAATTCTCTCTCAAAGCGATTTGTTTCAAAAAATCAACTTTTGTTAAAGGAGAAGAATTAAATTGATCAATGTTTGAGTTCTCTGCTGCAAGAGCTGAAAGGAAATAATGTTTCTTTGCAGCAATTTCTTCAGGCAAAAATATTGGGAACTTATAATAACTAGGAACAACCCCTTCGGAAGGGTCTATTATCCCAATACCTAACTTTTTCATTCTTTTTTTATAAATTCCAGCAATCTTTCTTCTGTGCGAATTATTTTTATCAAGTTTTTTTAACTGAACCAAACCAACTGCAGCAGAAAGATCACTCATCCTATAATTAAAAGCAAGGCGAGAAAACATATTCGTTGAAGGATCACTTTTTCCGCACTGACGCATTGTTTTTAAGTCGCGAACCAAGTTATCATTATCAGTGACAACCATTCCCCCCTCACCAGTAGTCATATTTTTTGTCAAATAAAAACTAAAACAACCCGCATCTCCAAAAGTTCCGACTTTTTTTCCATTCACACTCGCCCCGTGAGCCTGTGCACAATCCTCAATAAGAAACAAATTATTTTCTTTTGCTATTTTATTTATTTTCTGAATCTCGCAAGGAAATCCAAGCAAATGTGTAGGAAGAATACCAACTGTGTTTTCATTAATTTCTTCCTTAATTTTGGAAGGATCCATTCCCAAATCCTTATCAGAAATATCAACAAAAACAGGCCTAAGTCCTTCAATAAGCATAGGAGTTACGCTTGTAATAAAAGTCATAGCGGGCACAATTACTTCTCCCTCACGTTTTGCATTCATGCAAGCAACAGCAGCATGAATCGCTGAAGTTCCAGTATTATAGGCAACAGCATTTTTTGAGTTATTGTACTTTGCGAATTTATTTTCAAACTCAGCAACAGTATTTTTTCCCTCAAAAGAAGAAAGGTACCCTTTCTTCATCGTACTTACTACACTTGAAATTTCTTCCTTACCCGGCACTATTGGAAAAAGAGCTTTTTTTAAGAGAGGTTTTCCTCCGTCAATTGCAAGTTTCACTTAAGATCACTTCTCAAAATACTTATCTCGCTCATTTTTGGAACTTGCGCATTTATTGCTCTATTTATTGGATCACAGCCAGTACAAAGAGCAGAACCGCACATTTTTGTTCTAACCATATTCATCTTTTTTGAAACTAAAATCTCAGCCAAATCATTTTCGAATATATTACCGCACTTAAAAGCATCTCCATAATAAGGCGTGTTATTGCAAGGGAAAACGTCCCCGTTTGTTTCAATAAAAAGCATACTCCCTAAAATTGAGCACTTGTTCTTTTTGTAATATTCGCGAGAATATACCCCTTTAGTGCTGTCATCAAGTTCCTGTCCCCCAAGACCAAATATGTAAGGACTGCCAAAACGCAAAAGCACGTTATATTTTTGAAGATTTTCATTAATTAAAGGAACAATATTTTGGTTATAATCCAAAATCTGATCAAAACTAAGGTTCCACTTAGGCATTCCTTTTATCTGCATCAAATTTATTTCATCAAAATATTTCCTTTCAGAAAGTTTAATCAAATCAGGAACATCTTTATAGTTCTCGTTAGAAATCACGCAATTAATTATTATTTTTGGTCGATTTTTGTATTTATTCAACTCTTTAAGCCCCAAAAATATTCTTCTTAAAAGTCCAGGAAATCCTCTCACCGCATCATGAAACTCGCTTTTAGGAGAATCAATTGACAAATAAATTCTTCTTGGGGGGAAATGCATTAATTTTTCCACAAACGTTTTTGAAAGAAGAGATCCGTTTGTAATAAAGGAATAATCAAGCCCTTTGAGTTTTAGGTAATTCACCGCATCAAAGAAGTGTTCATAGGATGTTGGTTCTCCACCAGTAAAGCATATTTCTTTAACATTGTTTTTTTTGCATTGGTTAATTATTTTTTTTAAATTAGAGAAAGACATTCCACTGCTTTTGTCTTTCCAAAAATCACACATTAAACACTTGGCAGTGCATCTTTTTAGAAGTCTCACTGTAACTAAAAATGGAGTACTACTTTTTGAATCAGATATTTCACCTCTTCTTTCATCAAATCTAATCACAAGCATCATACTCCTTTAGAGTGCAAAAAAACTTTGCAAGCGAATCAGCATCATTTATTTTTCCTTTAGTAAGTTCTTGTGGCCAATTATTTAGATTATAATCCAAAACTTCACTAGGCATATTTTTACACAATTCAAAAATCAATGACTCTTCGCTGTGCAAGTAAGGTCTTTTCGCTCTATCAAAACGATGCATTCTTGATTTTCCGTCAGGAGCAGGAAAAGGGAGGGTAATTATTTGAATAGGCCCTGCATTGAAATGGTTTCTTAAAACAGCAAAAGCATTACCTTTCTTAGCAGCCATCACTTGCTGCAAATCTTCATAAACCAAAAGCTTAGCATCACTAATACCAAAAACTGATTCAATAAACTCAGGAAGATACAAAGCTAAAAATCGTGTATGAATATCAAAATTGAAAGAATCTTTCTGCACAGGTTTTCCATTTGAAGAAAGGTGCTGGTATAACGTTTTTGCATCCTCTGGAGAAAATATTTTCTTTAATTCATTCGCATAAAATATTATTTTCTCGTCAACTTCTTTCTTATCAGAACGACAGCAAAAAACTTCAGAATAATTAAATACTTTTTTCATCTGTTCAATAATTTTTTCATATCTGTCCCCTATAGATATCCATTTTTTTACCGAGTCCTCTGACTGATCTTCCCTCAATATTTCTTCACCCACACCAACATGAATTATTACTTTTTTGTTAAGCACTTTTCCAACTTTTATCAACGAAACAATTTCAAAAAATGATTCAAGACTCACATCATAATGAGAGTCATCAATACAAGGTCCGCCAGAAATTATATTTGAGGATTTTATAAAATCTGAAAGAATGAATGTTGAACCAAGCACCCGATTATTTGAAAGAAGAGAACACTTTTGTCCCGCGCTTTCAAGTTCGCAGCGATTGTAAGGAATAAGAGAAAAAGTTGAGCACATCTGCTCAAAGCTCTTCCCATACCACCGGTCAACAAATGCTTCAATAGACATTCAATCACACAAAGTAAGCATTTATTTTTTCCACAAGATCAGGATAGTCTTCAAAAACAATCTTTTTTGAATTTCCCACTTTATCCAAACCATGAACCAACGGACTGTATTTTCCAGTTTTGTGAACACAAAGCAAAATGTTTTTGTTTATTGCCGAGGCCCACCCCAGTTCTATGTGTACTCCTCCCGACGGAGGGTTTGAAGGGATAGCTATGAACAAGTCACAGTTCTTCACTTCTTCAAAGTCCAGCGGAGTACACACATCCGGGGTCATTAGTTGCTCACCAAACTTTTCGCGAACATGTGCGCTTCTCACGTCATGTCCCTTTTCTTTGAGAGAAAATATAATCGTCTCGATAGTATTTCTCATTTCTCTGTCAAACTTGTTTCCTTTCAAGTGGTCACTAAAAGGAGCCCCTAAAAAAATTCTCATACTTTCCCCTCCGTTGAAAATTTTTTATAAATATAATCCGCTATCTTCTTTGAGGAGTTCTCCCCAAGAGAAGAATAATACTCACTCTGCTTCGCTGAATCCACTTTGTTTTTAAAAGAAAGAACTCCATCAATAAAATTCGAGAATTTTTCCTTATCAGCAATGCTGTTTTCAAAACGCTTAATGCACCCCAAAACTTTATCCACACCCTCTTTCTCATCTTCGCCAGGAATAATATCAAGACCAGGATAGATATCCATCCAGTGGAATGAATTATCTGCAACTTTGTTTTGTCTAAATATTTTTAGGTTCAAGAACTGGCTGTAGTTTTCGGGCGGCAAAAAAACTGCCGGAGCACCGTAATGGAATGCTTCAAAAGTAGTAGTAAGCCCCGGAGTTGTTATTAGGAGTTTTGTTTTTCTTAAAAGATCCAAAAACTCTTCATGACTCTTGCCGCCAATAATAATATTTTTTAGCTTCTTTCCTTTCACTAATTTTTTTAGCACTTTATCATTACCACAAATATATGCTTTCTGTTTTGATTTTTCAAGAGCTTTTATTACTAACTCTCCGATGATGAAGGGATAGTTAGAATTTTTACCAACCTGAATTAAGGCTGATTCCATTCCACCAAAATTTACAAGAACAAAATCTTCTTTCTTTTCAACTTTCTTAAAAGAAGCATCAATTATTGGGCCGACAAACTCAACATTCTTCAAATGAGGATACTTCGCAAGAGCTTCTTTTGAGTTAAAAAAGTTCTGAACAAAATACTTGTCAAATCCGGCAAATTCTTTGTCAACCTTATCCCACATCCAAAAAAGACTATCAATGTAAACAACAGGAGTGCCTGCTTTTAGAGCGAAATGAGCCGCAACAGGATTCATTACAGTGACAAAAACATCAGCTTTCTTGAAAAGAGGCTCGACTTTTTTCAAATCTTTAACATCCTCAGAATTACACTTCACTATATTGAACACACCAGCTTTTTTTCCAAGCTCAAGAGAAGTGCTTGAAGCCAAAAGATCAAGTTTTGCTCCGTTAATGTCAAGGTATTTTCCTACAGAAACCATTTTTGATATCGGCCCAAAACAGAAAGGAACCGCATCACAAAGAACACGTACTTTTCGCATTTATATTACTGTGATTAGTTATATTATATACTTGATTAGCATATAATAGAATTATTTATATATTCATATTGTATATATTAATTATGAACGCTCTAATGCCTGCACTGGGTCACAGCACTAAATCTATTCTATCAAAAATAAAAGAAGACAATGGAAGACCCCCCCTGATATACTTTTCCTCAAACACTTACTCTTTGAACTACTACTTCATAGCAAAACTCTTCAGTTTAAGCCAACTCTACAAACAACAAGAAATAAACATCGCAATAATACTTAACGACATGGGAACGCAACGCTTCCAAAGACAAGAATACATCTCCACTGACAAAACCACCGCAAAAAACATTGAAGTATACAAAATACTCAACTGCTTCGGAGTACCCTCAAAGAATATAAAAGTACACAGGCTCTCAGAAGGCTGGCACAATTACCTAATGACTAACGAAAAAGCACACTTTGACTTCATGCACAACCTAGTATACTTTGACACCCAACTCACCGCAATACCTGAAGAAGAAACAAAACTAGATTTCTTACCAAAAAACACAGCATATGAAGTTTACTACGTTGTTCAGAAATACATTGATCTAATTATTAGTTCACAATATCAGAAAATATTTCCTGATGATTTTCAAAGCGAAGTTGATATCCACCTCACAAGCACATTCAGCTACCCCCTCCTTCAAAACATTAGAGCCGACCTGATAAAAAGAAAGAATACTTACATTAGTCTCCCAAAAATATACTCCCTCCCACCCCTGCCTTTCTTTGGAAAATCAAAACACATTTACCCCGAACACGTTGTCCCAAACACAGAAATGAACCAGTCAGAAATAAAACGCGTAATTGATATTTATAATCTAGATAAAAAAGAAATTGAATTAATATACAAAAACTTTCTTATTTACGCTTTAGAAATGCCGCACGATCTTAAACTTGATCACAACATTGAACAACAAAGAATGCACCTTGCAGAAGACTTATACAAAATGCTACGAAAAATAAAAAATGAAATCACCTCAACACCAAAAGACATGCTAAATATTTCAATGAACAGCGAAAACTCTGAAGAACTATTAAGTCTCTTAAAAAGTCCATCCACTCAAGAAATACTAAAACTATGCAATGGAGAAAACAAGATAATTGATATTGCACAAAAACTCAACAAACACCAACCCAATGTAAGTAAAACAATATCCAAACTAAAAAAGTTTGAGATAATACAAATAAACATTCAAAAAAAGCCCATAAAGACTGTGAACAAAATCGAAATGCATATTTGAGACACGCTTGAAAAAAACTCACCCCAAATATTTAATAAAAAGCAAAACAATGATAGTACTGATAACATATGGACGCAGAAATAAAATACAACTTGCACAACCACACCACTTACTCTGACGGAGAACTAACTCCAGCCGAAATGGTAAGATACAACAAACAACACGGCTATAACGTAATAGCAATAACAGACCACGAATCAATGGAAGGAGTAAGAGAAGCGATTGAAGAAGGAAAAAAACAAGGAGTACTTGTAATTCCAGGAGTAGAAATTGAGACCCAAAACACGCACATGCTCGGACTTTTTTTAAACCCAAAAAATCCAGCACTTGAACAATTTTTGAGAGAAAGACAAAAACAACAAGCAGAATCCCAAAAATCAATACTTGATGCTCTCGCAAAAAGAGGATATACTTTAACCCAAGAACAACTAAAAAAATTTACAAAAAGCACCATGCTCAGCCCATATAGAATAGCAAAATGCCTCGCACACTACGGACTCGTTTCCACTACCCAACAAGCACAAGCAATAATATCAAAAATTGTTCCTCCTGAAAGACTCAAAATCCCTAGAGGAAAAGATTCCCAAGCTGTACACTTAATAAAAAATGCTGGAGGAGAAGCAATATGGGCCCACCCCATGTCACACAGAAGAAGCAGAATGAATTACTTACGAATACCCTTGCGCGCAATCATGCTAAAAAGAAAAGGACTAAGCGGACTCGAAGTAGAACACCCTGAACAAAGCGCAACCGAACAAGCATTCCTACGAGCACTAACAAAAATAATGAGACTAAGCCAAAGCGGAGGAGCAGATTTTCATGATCCAAAAGACAACGACATGGATATCTGGAAAAGAAGAAAACAAAGAGAACAAGTTAAACAATTCTTAAAAAAACGAACAACAAATCACAAATTATTATAATATTTTATTCTCTCAGCCATTTTTTCCATTAATTCTCTCTGACGCTCATTATTAGGAAGCATTACTTCAAAAATATTTTTTATTGAACGCTCCCACGCCTCTTTAGGGCTTTTTGCAATCTCTATCTCGTCAATATCCTGCACCATTATTTTTGGTCCGCGAACGTCCCCCTCAATTCTATCCATCTTAGTAATCGCATCAATCTGTTTATGCGCAACCTTCATCAAAGTCTCATGAGGAACCCCAAGCTCGATTAAGTCTCTTGACACAGCCCAAGTGTAAGGAACAACAAGACCAACCTTTGCAAGTTTTGCAACCTCTACCAAAACTGATTCAAAAACAGCTCTGTCTTTTTCTTTAAAGAGTCTTAAAGAATTAACAGTCCTCTCATAAGGCTCAAGCTTTGACACAACAGCCCCGTTTTGTCTTTTAGTAAAAGCCTCCATTACTAAATACAAATTACTTTGTTTTTCTCCACCAAAATGAAGAACACCCATCTTTGGATGAGAAACAGAACTAACACTTAAACGTTTCACTACTTCCTCCAAATGTTTTGCTTTCTGGGGAGAAGACTGAGTAAATGTCTTAATAACAACAGGCATCGGTTTTCTTCCCTTAAACTTCACCGTCCCCTGCATAATATAACTCATAGGCCCGTGCACATCACGCCCCCTAAAAGGTTCCTTAAGAAAATCCCTAGGAGCCAAATACTCAACATTCTCCATCGTAAAATAAGAACCCTTCTTAACAGGAACAGCATTTTTATTAATATAAAACTTAAACCCCTTAGGAGAACTAGGCTTAAAACCCACCCGCCTCAAACCCTTCCTTGCCGCAACAATTCTCGACCTCAAAGAAGCTGATTTCATAATTATAATAAGACTTCAAAAGTATATATTTGTTGCTTAGATAATTTTAGATAAAAAAAACTTACTCAAGAATAATTCTCTTCTTAAACAAACCCCTCTCTTTGGCTTTCTTTTTTCTTAAAATATTTATTTCTTTTTCACTTTTCCCATAAACTTTACCTAACGCAAGTGCAACTTCAATTAAATCAGCAATTTCTTCCACAGTTTTATCTTTTTTTAATTCCTCGAGTTCCTCGTCAAGTTTATTTAGTAACTCTCTTTCATATTCTTTTTCATTTGCAATATGAGTTTTTGCAACCTCACCATTCTTGCAAATTATTTGAGGAATTTTATCACGAACAAGTTTCATAACAAAAAGAATAACTTAACCTGTTAAATAACCTGCTAAAGCGCATTTAGAAAGGATATTTTAAAAAAAATAATTTTTCTCAAAATTTTCCCAAAAAAGAAGATTTAAATACTCTCAGGATGAAGAATTTTGTATCAAATATAAAGAATGGTGCTAGACCTTTTGAGGCTAGATTTTAACCTATTTCTAAATAGTTTGAAGGAAGTACAATAAAGTGATAAATATGCAAAAAAGATATGTAAATACAATAATAGAAGCTGCGCAAGGTAGCACGTTTAGTGGAAACGTAAAAATCCTAAGAAAAGCAAAACCGGGACCGGTAGTATTTTTGGTAAGTGATGGAACTGGAACAATTGATGCAGTAACTAAAGAATCAAACTTTGATACTGATGACACAGTGTTTATTGAAGGATATGTTACTGAAAGAGCAGGAAAGAAACAAATAGAAATTGATTTAATAAAAAAATCAACAACAGATTTTTCTGCAATAATTGACGAAAAAAGCAAACCTGCAAGAAAAGATTTTTCTGTAAAATCTGAAAAATACGAAACAATGAAAGAAAGATTTTACGCAGTTGCAAAAAGATTAAGAAGAGCCGTAATTGAAGGACAACCAGTAATAATTAGACACCACTCTGATGCGGACGGAATATCAGCAGGAATGAGTATAGAACAAGCATTAAATGATTTCATGATAGAGTTTGGAACAAACCCTGCGTATAATTTATACCGAAGTCCAAGTAAAGCTCCTTTTTATGAAACAACAGATATGCTAAAAGATTTGTCTCACTCAAAAAGATTGACAAATGATTTCAACCAAAAGAAACCATTAATTGTAATAATTGATAATGGTTCAACTCAAGAAGATTATTTTGCACTAAAAATGATGCACGCATTAGGGTATGAAATAATTGTGATAGATCACCATAATCCAGGAGAAGTAATAAATGGAAAAACAGGAGTATGTCCTTTGTTATCCCTACACTTGAACCCATACATTTTTGGGTTTGATAGCAAAATATGCGCCTCAATGCTTTCTTACGAAATCGCAAGAATGGTTCACGAAAAGTTTGAAAACAAAATAATACCAGCACTTGCTGCGATCAGTGATCGATCAGAAGGAACTGAAGTAGAACAATATATTGCAAATAGTGGCAAAACTGTTGAAGAACTTCAAAAAATAGGAATAGCAATAGATTTTGCATCATACAATTTGAGATTTGATGCAGGAGAAGGAGTGTATGAAGAATTCTTCACAAACCCAGAAGTTGTTTCATTAATATTTGAAGAAACACAAAAAGGAATGGATATACAACTACAAAGCACCATGCCTTATGTAAAAACACAAGAAATCAACACCGTGATATTTTCACACATAGATCTTGAAAAATACACTGTAAGATTCAAATACCCCCCAGCAGGAAAAGTAATTGGAATGATACACGACGAAATATCAGAAGGAAAAGAAAACCACGCAGTAATCACACTAGGATTACTATCCGACATGATAATTTTGCGTGCAACAAAACCAGTCCTTCCAATCGCAAAAATAATCGAGTATTTAAAAGAAAAAATGCCCGAAGCCAATATTGAAGGAGGCGGACACGAATGTGCAGGAACAATAAAATTCGTAACCGCACACTCAGAAAAAATACTAGAAGAAATAAAAGAACTAATCAAAACAACAAAATTTGAAAAAGAGGAATAAACCCCTCTTTAACAAATTAATTTTTTAAGCTTACCAAATATTTTTTTCATTCTTATTTTCTATTCAATAAAATTAAATACTATAAAAAGAATATTTTGGAATGAGAAGAGGAATTAGAAGAATAGCTGGGCTTGGAGAAGGCAAGCGACTGCGAAAAGCAGTTGATTTATCTTTAAGACATCCTAGTGTTGAAGTGGTTGCTGTTGAAAAAGCAAAAGCGGGAGAGCTTTTACACTTTGAATACTTAAGAGAACGCAAAGCAAAAGTTAAACCAAGTAATTTAACAATCAGAGCAGGAATTGCAGCAGAAGAATATCTTGCTCGCGAAAAAGCAAATAGTTTTGATCACTTATACGCACATTTTCTTACTCAACACTTAGCCCATGCTAAAAGGGCGGCTCTCTTTAGAGAAGTGTGGAGAACACTAAAACCTGGAACAAAATTTGTTGTAATAGAAGCTTGGGCTTATGATAAAACACTTCAAATGGAACTAAGAAATGCAGGATTTGGAGTAAGTGCAAAAAGAATTACTGCCGAAGAATTATTAAAACTCGGAGCGGATAATGCTGATAACAATACTAGGAGTTCAATAGAAACACGAGATACTATTGAATTACTTAGAACAATGCCAAAAAACGCAGCAGCAAATATAATTAGTAGAATAACAAAAGGAAAAGCTTCAACCATAGAAGGACTAAAAAAAATAAACGAACAAGAAGTACGCGAACTACACACAGGACTTTTTAATAAATACAACAGACTTAAACCTTCAGAAGAAGCAAAAAATTCTAACAAGCTAGTTACACGCGCAATAAGAGGAGATTCTTACTTTACAACACCATTTGTTGTTATAACTGCCACAAAACCAAAAGTAAGACACGTTTGAAATAAATTATTTTATGTTAAGGATTAGAATAATTTGCGTAAAAACAGTTCAGGGGGTTTACTAAAAACTACCCCCTTTACTAAAACACAAATATATCTTTGTCTTCCAACTATAAAAGCATTTTCTTTATACTTAAAAATAATATTTCTTAAAAGCACTATTTTATTTTTATCCCCATTTTTTCATAATAAACTAATCCGTGATTGTTTGTTTTATTTCTCAATTCTGTTGAACTATTTGAGTAAAAGTGAAGATTTGTTACCTGTTTGCCCAATTGCTGAACTAATTCAACTGCTGGGACAAAATCAGCGTCCCCACTTGCAAGTAAAGCTGTGTCATATTCATTTTGAAAAGCGTGCTTTACTAAATCACACACAAGCATAACATCCACTCCTTTTTCTTTCTTTAAACGCATTAGACCCGCATCAAGAAGAAACTGATTTATCTTTTTGAAACACTTCTCACAAAAACTATTCTTTTTCAAAGCAAACTTAATGTTTAGATTTTCTTTTAAATATTTTAATTTTCTCGAACGAATAACTAAGTTAGGTATTTCTTTTATTAACTTTTGATGAAAAGCCTGCTGGGCAGAATATTGACTCGATTCAATAGTTTGATCCTTAATAGCATCATAAAAAAATACTCTTTGAATGTCAAACTCTTTACTTAATTCTAAAACAAAATCTTTGTAACTAAAAATACTCAAAAGATTCTGCTGCTTTAATGAATGATAAAAATTAGAACCATCAATAAACAAAAAAGCTCTCTTCAATATAATCAGCCCAGGATTGTTTAACACAAGCCTGGGGATACAATACAATAGTTAGTAAAAAGAGCCATATTTAATACTATCTTCAACTTCGACAACTGACTTACTTTTTCTTTAAACTTAATCTAAATTACCCCCCCCCCGGCACGACACCCCCAAAGCGTTTTTATTCATGAAAAACAAATTTTCCTTTTATGAATGCTGTTGTTGATACAAATATTTTCATTGATTTTGTTTCGGGAAAAAAGCCTTTCGCGGATAATGCGTTACGCTTCTTCAAAGAATCGATGCAATGTAAACATTTTGTTTACCTTACTGATGCAGTCATTTATGAACTTGAAGGCAAAAAAGTTCTTGAAGAAGTAAGCAAAATAATACTCACTGGATTAAAAAATAAGGGCAAACTTGTTTTCTTGGAAGCAACCCCCCAACAAAAAGAAAATGCAAAAAAGATTTCCACCGAACAAGGTATTTCATATGCTGACGCATTAATCGCACTACTTGCAAAAGAAAACACGTGCATTGTTCTAACACGCGACAAACACTTCAAACAAAATCTTTCCTTTCTAATAGACTCATTTAAGCCTGAAGACTTAGTCTAAACCGTATTTATTCAACAAATACTTGCTAGTCGCTTCCCTTGTCCCCCTAATTTCCTTCTGAGTCATGGACTTAATACCAAGTTTTTTTCCAAAACCAATCCCCTCTTCCATTTTCTTTATAGCACGCGCAGTTTCAGCATCCTCAATAGATTTAATCAAAGTAAGCTTAATGAACTCGGTACGAGATGAATAAATCCCTCGCCTAACAATAGAATCAATCTTTGCTAACAAAGAATCATTCAACCTTAAATTAATCAACTTAGAAGCCATACAACAATTATATACACAAATGCTTTATATAGGTTTTGGTGAAAAAAAACTTACTTTTTCTTTAAACTCACTCTAAACTACCTAACTCCGGCACGATACTCTCAAAGCGTTTTTATAGGTCTAAAATAAAACTAATTTACGAGCAAGAGAATAACTTTAATAATGTTATTTAACATTATTTAAGTGATAAGTATGGCTTTGAAAACCTTTAATGTAGATGAAGTAGTATACAAAAAGTTCTCTCTAGCGTGTAAAGAAAACGGTATGAGTATGAGTAAGCAAGTAGAGTTCTTTATGCGCTCAATGATTGGGGAAGAAAAAGTCAAAGCGTCTTATATTCGAAAGCTCGAAAAACTAAGGAAAGGTCCATTCGTAAGAGTGGATAACTTTTCTGACTTTTACGGGCTTGATAAAAAATGACTTACATAATTGAAGGAACTGAAAAATTCAAGAAAATCACTAAAAAACTATTCAAAAAAGATCCTTCACAACTCCAAGCATTAGAAAAGAAAGCAAAAGAAATACTCAACAACCCTTACCGCTTTAAGCCTTTAAGCGGCAAAATGCACGGACTCTATAGAGTACACATAATGAAAAGCTTCGTACTAACCTACGAAATACCTGAAGAAGAAAAAATCGTAAAGTTCTTGGATTATGACCACCACGACAATATATACGAATGAACTACTTTTTATTTTTTTTAAACAACGTTAATCCATAACCATTTTGTCGGCTCCGACAAAAAGGCAATACCCCCAAAAGCTATCGTTTTCCTGACGTCAGGAAAACGGTTCGACAACTGACTTACTTTTTCTTTAAACTCACTCTAAAATCCTTTTCTTTTTCCAAGAGTTTAGTAACACTCTTTGGGAGTTCTTCTACATTAGAATAGAGTTTTAGGTAACTAACTTTCATTGTAAATTTTTACAACCTTTATTAAAATATCAAGAGTTTCTTTGATTTTCATTGCCAAATTATAATCATTACAGCATATCGCACCCATTGAGCCGTTAGTAAAATCTATTTTTACAATAAAAACGTTTTCTTTCAAAAGCCAAGCAAGTTCGGGTTTTAGAGACAAGATTATCTTTTTCTTGATTGGACTCTTGATTGAGTCCAGCCCCAAATCAAGATCTCTTTGTTGAATTGCAAAATTTTCTTTTTTTTGTGAATTTATATAAATATAAGTTGAATACGAGTTCAAGTGGGTGGTGGGACTAACGGGGTCATCATGCACTCTTTCAACAGAAAACGGAGTTTCATTCAAAACACCGCTTATTTTTATTTCAGCATTAGTCCAAGGCGTATTGCTACCACGCTTTACATCAAAACCCAATTTCTTTGCTTCTTCAGCCAACTTATCCGAAATGTCTTTCACAGGAATATACTCTATTTTCTTGAGTTCTCCATTAACAGCGTAATACTTTGACCTAATAAACATCATAAAAAGAACCCAACTCACAAAATAAATTATAAACGGGGCAAAAATAATAAGAGCCACATCAGCAACTTTAACTCCAAAAAAATGCAAAGCAAAAATAATAATCCACGGAATAAAAGCCAAAACAAAAGGCGACAAAAAGAATGCTGTTTTATACTTAGGATTATAACTAAACTCAACTAAGCTATACAACAAACCCATACAAAACTATTAACTAACGCAAATAAAAACTTACTTTTTCTTTAAACTTACTCTAAAATCCTTTTCTTTTTCCAAGAGTTTAGTTACACTCTTTGGGAGTTCTTCTACATTAGAATAGAGTTTTAAGTAACTTATTTGAGAATATTCTTTCTCCAAACCCTTCTTTTTGAGTTCACTCTCTAATTTCTCTTTATTTTCTTCTTTACAAGAGTATTTTTCTACTTCTTTTACACTCGCTTTCATATTAGAACCAAAAATCGTGTCTATTTTTTCTTGCTTTGCGTAATTAATTAAATCCTCTTTAGTTTCATCTATTTTTTCTTCAATTTCTTCCTTCTTTTTTTTTAACTCACTAAAATCATTAACTAATTTTAACCCATCATCCTTTAAGTACTCTTTGAGAGTTTTTTGTTCTAACTTCGCTTCATGCGAAAATGATGGACACATTTCTTTATACTCACAAAAACAACAAGATTTCTTTGGATTAGTTGGAAACTCTTTAGTTCTCTCTATTTCCTTAATTAACTTAATTACACTCTCCTCTAACTCTTTTAACTCCCTTTCAGACCTCTTAGAAGTAACTTCCTTATTAAACGCAAGCATATGCCATAATAGAATAACATTTTTAGCGTCCTTGAATTTTTGCTTCACCCAATGCGCATACATAGCTAACTGACGATCTTCATCCGCTTCGCTTTGTTCCTTTAAAGAAAGATTAGTCTTGTAATCACACACGAAGTAGGTACTATCCTTACACGCTAACTTATCAATTCGAATGTCGTACACTGAACCATCCTTGAGTTTTAACTTATCACTAGTTTCTAAACCAAGGATAGTTAATTGATTGAAAGGTTTATATGTGTTGTAATAATCTTCTATGTATTTCCAAGCCATTTTCTTGAAATGCTCTTCAGTAATCCCTTCAGCTTCTTTAGGGTTAATTACATCCTTTGTGTAAGTTCTTGCCCATCTTTCTTCGAAGAAGTTGTTTAGGTCACCTAAAGAATTAAGTTTTTGGAACTTTAGATCTTTGTAGAGTTTTTCTAGAGTTTCATGAACAACAGTACCTAAAACAAAATGAGCTGCTTTCTTACTTTCAAATCTTATGTTATCGATGTACCTTAATTTATATTTGAATTTACAATCCTCGAAAGTAGAAAGTTTGGAATGAGAGTACTGGGGCATCTTATTAATTTAGTGAAGTAGTTGGAATTTAAATGTAAGGGAAGTGAAGTGCCGGCAGTCCAGTAAAGTTAGTCTTAAATATTCATTAAGTAAAAGATAATTATTAGGAGAAGTTTTTGATGACAAATCAATTAAACCTTAAAGAATATCCTATCGAAGATATTGAAGTCATAGAATTGACTGATGCTACCAGTACATATATCAGTGATTTTGAATGCGATTTGGAAGAACTTAAAAAATTTTTAGAGGAAGACGCATTAAATCAATCAAAACAGTCCGTGAATAAAACATTTTTATGGATTTCAAAAAAAAATAAGAAATTAATAGCATATATAACAATCTGTGCTGATGCAATAAGTCTTGATGGCGTTCGAAAAGATGAGATGCAAAGAGTAGGAATTAAATACAAATCTCTGCCAGCACTGAAAATTTGCCGCATGGCTGTAAAAAAAGATTACACTAAACAAGGAATTGGGAAAAGAATGCTGTCATTTGCAATAACTCGCGCATTAAAAATAAATGATGAAGCGGCATGTAGATTTATCACGCTCGATGCAAAAAATGATGAGAAAATAATTGAAAGTTTAAAACCCATTCGATTTTATAAAAAAATGGGATTTGAAGAATTAAAAAGAAGGCCAAAAGATAACACTATACACATGTTTAGAGACATAATAGATTTTATTAAACCAAGACTTAAACCCTAAGAACTCTCTTATTTTCATCAATCAATTCCATTAGTTCTCTATCAATCCTTGAAACCCTAGTATTTCTTTCACGCTTTTGCATAGCAATTACAAAATTAACAGCATCCTCCCCCCGCAATGTAGGAGTTGCCCTTATAGGTTTAGCCATATATAATCACATCAAACTCTTAATAGTAACTTAACGTAAAAACAAGTATAAAAACCTACCCAAAAAAGAAACATTTTAAATACCACAAAACTAACCAACAAAAAGCAATCGTCGTAAAACCAATTAAGTTTATTAATTCCTCAAAAAATTGTTTTATCATGAAAATTCAGGATATTTTACCCAAGAACAGACCAATTGAGAGATTAAACAAACGCGTAATTCATACTAAAAAATAGCTGAGAAAAATAAAATATCCCTGACCTTTGATTTAATTTCGACAACGGCAGAAAGGTTGCAGTGGATTTATAAATAACTGATTCCTTCTGATTATTATGATATACAATAGAGAAAAATTATTGCTTAAAGCTATTGATTTAATGGGCAATCAAAAGGGGGACTCAAAGACTTATTTAGTTAAAACAATGTTTTTGCTTAGGCAAAGCTTTGATTATAGTGAGGCAGGATACAATTTCTTTCCCCACCATTACGGCCCATATTCCAATGTTATTTCTGAAGATTTAGAACACCTTAAAGCGGAAGGATTGTTAAAAGAAGATAAAATCGAAATTACTAATGAAGGAAAAAAACTTTTAGAAGAAACTCAATTTAATGGAAACATAACTTCAAAACTAAATGAAATCAACACAAACTTTTCAAATCTTAAACAAATCAAATCATTTGTTTATGATAATTATAAAGAAACAACAATTAAGAGTAATGATCCAAGAGCTAAACTAACTGCTCTAACAAAAGGAATTTGTTCAGTGGGTTATGAGGGGGACACTATTGATTCTTTTTTAAATAAATTAATACTCAATAATATTTCATTGTTAATTGATGTTAGAAAGAATGCTTTTAGCATGAAACCTGCTTTTAGAAAAAAGAATCTTGAAAAATATTTACAAAAAGTAGAAATACTTTACTTACACATACCCGAACTCGGAATTGATTCTGAAAAAAGACAAAATTTAGAAAGTGACGAGGATTATAAAATTTTGTTTAAAGAATATGAAAAACAACTACCAACAAAAAAAGACAAAATTAAACAAATACTAAACTTAGGCGAAAAACAACGCGTTGCATTAATGTGCTTTGAAGCAGACCACAACCACTGCCACAGAGGAACACTATCAAACAACCTTGGAACTGAAGTTATCCACCTATAAAAGGTGCTACAAATGAAAGAAAAAATACTCGTACTGGCGAAAGCTTATCCTGTTATCAGCAAAACATACGACAACCTAGTTTGTGTTGCAGGAGTAACAGAAGCTGGAGAACTAAGAAGAATTTACCCCGTACCTTGGAAAGTTTTTTGGATCCACAAAGGGTTTAAGAAAAAACAATGGATTGAAATTGAAAGTCTTGGAAAAAAGACGGATGATTCTCGCGAAGAAAGTAGAAAAGTGGATGTTTCTACAATAAAAAACCTTGAAGAAGCCCCATGGAATACGATAAAGGAGTATGTTCAAAAAAATTTAACTACTTATAATGAATTAAAGAAAAAAGTTAAAGACACTAACACTTCAATTGGTTTTGTAAAACCTCAATTAATTGATTTTGTAAAAGAAAAGCGGTCTGATATTGTTCTTGAAAAAATTGAAACCAAAAAGAAACAAACTACACTCGGATCAAATTTTGAATCCGGTGAAATAAAGAGTGCGGCGAAAATAGAAGAATTTGAAGATAATTTTTGCTATGTTTTTACAGATGATTCATCAAGAGAAAAACACCAACTTAATTGCATTGACTGGGAAGCTGGAGAGTTATATCGAAAATATTCTGACAGAGAAGTTGGCTTTCAAAAATTAAGAGAACGTTTCCTTAACGATTTTAAGAAAAAACCAGAAATTTATTTCATGCTCGGAACCCACCATCGATACAAAACACTAATGATAATTGCAGTAATATACCCGAAACAAACAGATATAACAAAATAATCACTTCTTGTCGTAAAACTAATTAAATTTATTAATTCCTCAAAAAAACATTGCTTACATGAAAATACTAGACATTCTACCCGAGAACAGACCAATTGAAAGATTAAACAAACTAGGCGCTAATGCGCTAAGTAATGCTGAACTACTAGCAATTATTTTACGCACTGGAACTAAAAGCGAGAACGTAATTGATTTGAGTAACAAACTACTTTCTTCATTCACTTTAGCTAAACTAAGTGATTGCTCTTTAACCCAACTCCAAGAAATTAAAGGAATAGGCAAAACAAAATCATCCCAAATACTAGCTTTGTTTGAACTAACAAGACGTATTTCTTTAGCTAAGAGTAATATTACTAAAATCACTTGTGCGAAAGACGTTTTTGATTACATGCAACCAAAAATCGGACATTTGAAACAAGAAGTGTTTGTAGTGATATTACTAGATTCTAAAAACAATGTGATAAAAGACGAAATAATTGCAAAAGGAACTCTTAACTCAACTTTGATTCACCCACGCGAAATATTCAAACCTGCAATAAGAGAAAGTGCTAACTCAATAATTTTAGTACACAATCATCCTTCTGGAGATCCGACGCCGTCAGTTCAAGATACTGAAATCATTAAAAAGTTAGATAACCTTGGTGATGTTTTTGGGATTGATTTAGCTGACCACATAATTATTGGATTAAATAAGTGGTGGAGTAGAGAAGAGAGCGGATTATAATTTTAATTACAAACAACTTTTTCAGAAATTGCTTGAGCTTGTAATAAAATCAAATCGGCGGCTTTGCTTCTATCAGGAGGATAATTGTAACGTCTTAAAAGTTTCTTCACCATTAATCTTAGTCCAGCCCTTACACTTTCTCTTAGTTCCCAATCAACAGTAGTATTATCCTTAATCATTGTAGTTAGTTCAACAGCAATTTTTCTTAGAGTTTCATCTCCAAGTTCCCTAACTGCACTTTCATTTTGAATTAATGCATCATAAAATGCTTTTTCATCATCAGTAAGATTAAGTTCTACTCCTTTGTCTTGTTCTTCTTTCATTTCTTTTGCAACTTTTATTAACTCAGAAATAACTTCAGCTGTTGTTATTGCCCTATTTTGGTAACGCTTTACAGCAAGTTCAAGCATTTCAGAGAATTTTTTATCCAAGACTTTATTGTGAGAAAATCTCACTCTGATTTCATCATTTAACAATTTCTTCAAAGCTTCAAAAGCAAGATTTTTGTGCTTCATCCCTTGAACTTCAGCTAAGAATTTTTCTGATAATATTGAAACGTCAGGCTTGTTTATTCCTGCTGCTGCAAAAATGTCCACTACTTCATCAGAAGAAATAGCTTTTGACACAATTTGTTTTATTGCTGAATCAAGATATTCTTCACTCTTACCCGATTGTTCAAAGCTCTTAGTCATTATCGCTTTAATTGCAACAAATATAGCAACATCATCCCTAATCTCTTCAGTTCTTGGATCAGGAACACAAAGAGCAAAAGCTTGAGCTAATTCAGTAGTTGCTCTAATAAATCTTTTTTTACCATCTTTTTGAGCTAATATGAATTCCATTGCATCTTGAATTAACAATAATTTCTCTTTAGGTTTTGCTGTTAAAATTTGTGTATAATCAAATTTGTGCAACATGTCTTTTACTATTTCATATTTTGTATTCATTACAGCAATTGCTTCATCTTTATTTTCAAATGGAGTGCCTTTTCGTCCAGTGTCTGTGTAAAGAGACAAAGCAAACTTCAAGTCAGCAGCTAATCCTAAATAATCAACTATCAATCCACCAGTTTTGTCTTTGAACACTCTGTTCACTCTTGCTATTGCTTGCATTAATCCATGTCCCTTCATTGGCTTATCAACATAAAGAGTGTTTAGACTTGGAACATCAAACCCAGTTAACCACATATCTCTAACAATAACTAGTTTTATCTCTGAATCGGGTTTTTTGAAAGTGTTTCCAATATCTTTTCTTCTCTTT
>Ga0172371_10004604_pt1 | contig 20771 bp, 34 predicted proteins | sample Lak12m_FD_114543 | JGI IMG/M metagenome (GOLD analysis project Ga0172371, IMG submission 114543) | Freshwater microbial communities from Kabuno Bay, South-Kivu, Congo - kab_022012_12m | ecosystem: Environmental > Aquatic > Freshwater > Lake | place: Democratic Republic of the Congo: South-Kivu... | reverse complement strand
TTCGAGCATCGTCATTTCCTTAAGGGCGGCGACGATTTCTGCAATTGTAAGTTTTGCCATTTTGTTTTCCTCCTATGGATATGGTTATTGTTGTTTTTCGGCTACGGCTTGCATCGTGGCGGCAAATTTGCCTAGTGGGGCCTGGATGCATTGCAAGAACATGGCGATGAGTCCGAGCTTGCCTGGCAGGTTGGACACCATTTTCACGCCGTCGGCGTCGAGGACACGTCCTTCGACGACCCCGGCTTTGACTTGCATCTTGCCATTCTTACGGGCGAATTTGATAAGCGTTTTCGCGCCATCGATCGCGTCGGGGCAGAACACGAACGCGTTGGGACCGGTAAGATGGGCATCGAGCCCGGCGTAATGCAGCTGTTCGGCGGCGCGGGCGACCATCGAGTTCTTATAGATTCCGATGCTGGCGTTCATGCCGCGAAGGAGCCGTCTCAACGAGGCCAGTTCACTGACGCTCATGCCACGGTATTCGACGACGAAGACGGCGGGTTTCGCTTTGATGTGCGCCACGACTTCATCGATGACTGCCGTTTTGGCTTTCAAGATTGCTTGATTCACTATTTACACCTCCTGTTTAGTTTTTATTGAGGCTTCAATATCCAATGAGTAATGCCCGAGTGGGCTTATTGATATGGGGATTCATTACCTCGGCAACATGATTAAGCTGACGCCGTTGCTGTCTATGGTATATTGAATGCTTTCAAACGAATTTAATTAGCGACCGGGGAACGTGATTTTGATGGCTGGTCCCATGGTTGTGTGGATGACCGCGTTGCGGATGAACGATCCTTTGACCGCGGCGGGACGGGCCTTGACGAGCACTTCGGTCAGGGCGCGCAGGTTGTCGATGATCTTGTCATCGGAGAAGCTGACGCGGGCGATCGAGACGTGGACATTGCCTTCTTTATCGAGACGGTACTCGACTTTACCGGCCTTTATTTCGTGGATGGCTTTGGCGATGTCGGGGGCGACGGTACCCGTTTTCGGGTTCGGCATCAAGCCTTTGGGACCTAGGACGCGACCTAATTTTCCAAGTTCGCCCATCATGTCGGGCGTGGCGACGATGACGTCATAGTCGAACCAGTTTTCCTTTTGGATCTTTTCGAGCAATTCCTTGCCGCCGACAAAGTCGGCTCCGGCCGCTTTGGCGTCCTCGACCTTCTGTGTGATGGCCAGAACGCGTTTGGTCTTGCCGTTTCCATGCGGTAACACCATCGTGCCGCGGATTTGCTGGTCGGCTTTCTTCGGGTCGACGTTCAGGTTGAACGAGACGTCGATCGTGGCGTCGAATTTGGCGCTGTTGGTTTGTTTGACGAGGGGAATGGCTTCCTCGAATGTGTATAGTTTCCGCTTGTCGATGAGGGCGACGGCGGCGTTGTATTTCTTACCGTGTTTCATTGGTATTCCTTTCTGGTGGTTATAACGGGTTATGCCCTACCACGCGATCAGTCTTCGACCTTGATGCCCATGTTCTTGGCGGAACCTTCGATGACTTTCATCGCCGCTTCGATATCATAGCAATTCAGGTCGACCATTTTGTATTCGGCAATCTTGCGCAGATCGGCGCGCGAAATCGAGCCGACTTTCGTCGTCTTGGCGTTGCTCGTGCCTTTTTCAATTTTCGCCGCTTTTCTCAATAGACCGGCGACTGGTGCTGTTTTAATGACATAGTCGAACGATTTGTCTTCATAGGCCGTGATGATGACGGGGACGACATCCCCGCGACGGTCAGCCGTCTTGGCGTTGAAATCGGTGCAGAACTTCGGCATGACGACACCCGCGCTGGCGAGTTTCGGTCCTGGTTTGGCTTCGCCGCCAGGCAATTCCATCTTAACTACTTTAGCGATTCTTTTACTCACGTGACACACCTCCTGTATTGTGTATAGTCCGTGCTGTGGTCGATGGACGAATCACGTCCTCCCACGCATTTGGCATGACCGTCCGATGTGCTAATCCATCAAGACCCATGCGTTAAGTATTATACTATGTATATTTCGCTAGACAAGCATTTTTAATAAAAACCGCCTAAAAGAGCTTCACTTACGCTCGCGTCGCCCCTTATAACATAGACAACCATATGTTAGAGTAATATAATCTTGTCGTGCTTCGAAAAGAAGCCAAAAACCATGATCCGCAAATTAAAGTTCTCGCCATATCTACTCGTTTTCCTCAGTTTCGTCGCCTTGATTCTGATCGGCACGTTTTTATTCACGCTCCCGATCACTCATCGCGACGGCCAGTGGGGTTCTTTTTTTGACGCCTTGTTTCTATCGGCTTCGGCCGTATGTGTGACCGGTTTGTCCCCTTTTTCCAGTCTCATCGACGAGTTGACGATCTTAGGTCAGATCATCCTGATGGTGCTGATTGCCATCGGCGGTCTCGGCTTTATCACCGTGTTCACGTTCATCGTCACCCTATCGGGGCGCCGCATCGGCATCATCGACCGCTACATCATCAAGGAAGCTCTCAACCTTTCATCCATGAAAGGTGTTATCAACTTCGTCCGTAAAGTCATCTTCATCACTTTGATCATCGAAGGATTGGGCATTATCCCCTTCATGTTCGTGATGGTGCCGCGCTTCGGTTGGCTCGAAGGATTGTTCCAATCGGTATTCCTTTCAATCTCGGCCTTCAATAACGCCGGATTCGATTTATTGGGCAGCACGAGCCTGCAAGCCTATTCCGGCAATATCCTCGTCAACGTGACGATGATGGTCTTAATCATATCCGGCGGCCTCGGTTTCCTGGTGTGGGTGGATATTCTTTCGGGAAGAAGTCCGCGCACTTGGACGGCTTATTCCAAAGTCGTCTTGCTGATGACGGCCATTTTGATACCGCTGGGCGCCGTCACGTTATGGCTGACCGAGTGGCACCAGCCGCAGCAGCTGACGATCATGCAGGCCATATTCCATAGCATATCCGCCCGCACGGCCGGGTTCTCGACCATCGAAATGAATCAAGTGACTTTGGCCGGACGCTTGTTAATAATCGTGCTTATGTTCATCGGTGCCAACCCCATTTCCACCGGCGGCGGCATTAAGACGACGACGACTTTCATCATCGCCTTGGCTATCATTTCATTCATCCGCGGCAAGAAAGTCCATGCTTTCAAACGGTCCTTTTCGAACACGACCGTCGTCAAGGCGATGGCTCTTACCTTCATTGCCGCCATGTTCGTGTTCGTGTCCATCGTCGCCATCGAGCGCATCGAGTCGTTCAACACGACATATCCGGAAGGCGTGTTCGATGCCAGCGCCTTCATGTTCGAGGCATTTTCGGCTTTCGGTACCGTCGGTTATTCGCAAGGGGTTACCCCTTATCTCACCGGCGGTAGTAAAATAATACTATCGTTACTGATGCTGCTCGGCCGTACCGGTCCGATGACGATGTTCGCCATCGTCAGCGAATCGATGAACAAGGCCGATCAGACCCACTTCGATTATATCGAAGCGACGATTCCGATCGGATAAGGAGAACTATCATGCCCAAAAAATCATATGCCGTCATCGGCCTCGGCCAATTCGGGTTGGCCATCGTCAACGAACTGGCCTCCATCGGTGCCGACGTCATCGCCATCGACAAGGAAGAGGAAAGCGTCCGCAAAGCCGCTTTGCACGTCCCGACGGCGTTCGTAGCCGACGCCACCAATGAAAAGGCCCTGCGCGAACTCGACGTCCACCACGTCACCCATGCCATCGTCGCCTATGGCGACAATATCCAGGCGTCCATTTTGACTACCGTCATTTTGTCGAACATGAACATTCCGCATATCGTCGTCCGCGTCGATGACGATTATTACATCCCGATCATCAAAAAACTCGGAGCGACCGAAATCATCATGCCGCAGCGTTTGGCCGGTCTTGGTTTGGCCAATCGGCTCGACGACGAAGACTTCCTCGATTACTATTCGCTCGGGGATAATTTTTCCGTCGTCAAGATTACCGTCGGGGGCAAGTTCTTCCCCAAGGACATCATCACGATCGACCCGCGCAACAAATTCAACGTCAACCTGATTCTATTGACCAAAAAGAAAGTCACCTCGATCCCGCACGCTTCGGATCTGATCGAGCCGACCGACATCGTGTTCGTCGTCGGAAAACGACGCGAGCTAAGAGCCTTCGGCGATTACCTGCAAGGCGAAGAATAGACAAAGAAAAAGACCGGTTCGCGCTGAGCCGGTCTTTTAATTAACTTATATTTTTTCGATTTCGCCGAAGTCGACTTCGACCGAGGTCGCTCTTCCGAAGAAGATCGTCTCCACTTTGATGACGCCGGTTTCCTTGTCGATGGCCTGGATGCGGCCTTCGGTGCCTTCGAGCGGTCCATGGATGACCATGACCATGTCGCCGATGCCATAACGGTCGTACATGCCTTGGTCGACCATGCCCATCCGCTTGAGAATCGGTTCCATCTGTTCGGGCGGGACCGGGATCGGCTTGGTGCCGCCGCCGGACGAGCCGACGAAGCCGGTGACGCCGGGAGTGTTACGAACCATGTACCACGATTCATCGGTCATGATCATTTCGATGAACACATAGCCGGGATAGGCGTTTTTCATCTTGGTCTTGCCCGTCGGGGCACCGTCTTTGAACACCTGTTCTTCCTGTTCGACGACGACGATGCGGAAAATAAAGTTCTGCAGGTTCATCGAGTCGACGCGGCGCCGCAGGTTTTCGGCGACTTTATTCTCGTGGCTGGAATAGGTACTGACGATATACCATTGTTTTTCGATTGGTTTGATGTCCATAAGTCTCCCTACCGCAATGACTCAAAGGCGTTGCGCAGCTGTTTGAGCAGCTCGCCGACCAAGAGGTCTTCCAGGCTGAGCGCCAAGGCCGCGAAAATGGAAATCGACAGGACGACGATGATCGTCGGGATCAGTTCTTCCCGTTTGGGCCAGCGAACGCGGCGGCCTTCGCGGACGACTTCGGACGAGTATTTTTTTATGTTCATGGATTGCCTCCTAACGACTTTCTTTATGGATGGTGACGCGTTGGCAGCGCGGGCAGAATTTCTTAAGTTCGAAGCGGGTGCCGCTGCCGTCGCTCCGCTTGGTCGTCTCGTAATTGCGGGACAGGCACTCGGAGCAAATTAAAATGATTTTTTCACGCATGTTTCATACCATATATTTGATTCTTTTAGCGTAAAAGAGATTAACACAAATATCGTTATTTTGTCAATCGAAAAACGAGGTGTCAATCTTCGGGATTGAGATGGTGCCGGCGGTTGATCGAGGCGACGATGCGGGCGATGTGGCGATAATTGCGTTTGACGATTTTTCCTATTTCGGTATAAGTGTATCCTAGCATCCGATACGCCAGCACCGCTTTCTCTAGCGGGGTCAATCCGGCGGAAGCGTCTTCGGCCAGGGTGAGGATGTCTTGAGCCGTGAACGCCATGATCGATTCGTCGTGGCACCCGATGACGTCGCCGAGGACGCCGCCGTCTTCCAAAGGTTCGTCTAATGAAATGGCCAAATTGAGCAAGGTGTGGTTGTTGGTGTTATGCCGTTTCATTTCGTTCACCAGCTCCCGTTCGAGCAAAAGATGGTAGAAAGCGTCGAAAACAGCCTTGCGGCAATCATAGGCGTCGACGGCTTGATAAAGTGTCAGCATCGCCGTGATTTTCAAGTCGCAGTGATCGAGACTGCAGGCGCGGTTTTCGTGCAGCAGTTTGAAAATCAACCGATCCTGTTTCGGCCCCATCTTCCTTGACAAAGCCGCGGCGGCTTCTTGGTTATTTTGCCGTACGAGAAAAACGAGTTCGTCGTCGCTGGCGGATTCGTATGTCATCACGTCCTCCTAGAGAGGAAAACGATTGGCGTGGATGTGGGCGAGCATAATGGCCGCGGCCGCGGAAGCGTTAAGGGAATTGACTTCGCCCGGCATGGCGATTTTGACGATGGCGTCGCTATTATCGCGCACCAGACGTGACACGCCGTTTCCTTCAGACCCGATCACGAGCACCAAAGGACGCCGATAGTCGAATTCGCGATAATCGATTGCGCCTTCCAAGGCGGTCGACACGACCCAATAACCTTTTTCCTTGAGTGAGTGGATCGCTTGCGACAGGTTGGTCACTTGGGCGATTGCCACGTGTTCGAGGGCGCCGCTGGCGACTTTGGCAACCGCTGGCGTCACGCCGACTTGGCGATCCTTCTTGATAATGATGCCCGTGGCGGCAAACGCGGCGGCATGGCGGATGATGGCTCCGAAATTCAGGGGATCTTCGAGTCCGTCCAGCATGACGACGAGCGGCCAGGGATTATTAGCTCCGTCTTTGATAAGATCGGCAAGGGAAACCAAATCCACTGCTTTGACGGTGGCGACGATGCCTTGGTGCTTCGGCCCGACCAGACGCGTCAAAAATTCGTTTTCCATACGTTCGGTCAGAATGTTTTGGCTTACAAGCAAAGCTTGGATATCGCGGTCGCTAAAGTTTGGCGCCAGAAACACTTTAATGACCCGCTGGAACCGAAGAGCTTCTAAAACCGAGTTCCGACCATATAAGTATTGTGGCGTGTTTTTCATCATGCGAATTTCAGTTTGACTTCAATCTTGTCCCAAGCGGTTGTTAATACTCGGTCGAAATGCGGATTTCGACCGGTTTTACTGTCGATTTTAGTTCTTCAAGCAACGCCGCCGAAGTGGCCGCGCTCATGAAGGCAATCCGTAACGAAACGCGCAGAAACACGTTGCCGCCGACATTGACGATCTGCGATTGGAAATCCTTGATGGAAACGCCCATTCTGGAGGTAACCATGTGAATCTGCTTCAAAACCGGCGTGTCGGTGGGCACGACCAGGGTTATTTTGGGAACGCGTCTAGTCGCGTAGTGCTCGACGCGGCGCAACACGACGAGGGTGACGATGGCGATGACCATCGTAAGCGCGGCGACGACGAAGCGTCCGGCTCCGGCGGCCAACCCGATGGCCATCACGAGCCACAAAGTGGTTGCCGTCGTCAAACCTTTGATGTCGGTGCCGGTCTGGATGATGGTGCCGGCGCCGAGGAAACCGATGCCGGGAACGACTTGGGCCGCCAAACGGGCTGGGTCGCGATTAGGATACATCGTGCCGAAGCCGTAAATCGAAAGAATCATGATCAGCGCCGAGGCGACCCCGACCAAGATGTGCGTTCGTAAACCGGCGGCATGGCCGTGGTATTCGCGTTCATAGCCGATGATGCCAGTCAAAATGGCCGACACGAGCAGCGACAAAACAATCAGTAACAGATTTCCGAATGCTCCGAGTCCATTGAACCAATCGATCAGGTATTGGTCAACGTCGGCGATGTAAGTGGCTAAAAAAAGTGTCATCTTCGGTCATCCCTTTCTAAAATATTCCTCGTTGCACGAGCTGTTTGCGCAGCTCGTCCGACTGTTGGAAATCATGGTTTTGCTTGGCCTCAAAATAACGACGGTACAAGTCCTGATCCGCGGTTGTCAGGCGGGGGAAACCAATGTCTAAGCCAAGTATATGAAACATTGTCTTCAAAGTAAAGAACAGCGACGACAACTTGGTGGTATCGACGACGGTTTTGCGTAATTCGCGGTTTACGTCCCTGATGGTATCGAACATGGCGGTGACGGCGTTGCTTGTGTTCAAGTCGTCGTCTAGTGCCTGCGTGAACGCTTCAATCGCCAGCGGGTAGGTGCCATCGATGTCGACCGATAGCCGTTGCAACGTCACGGAGACTTGACGGTAGGCCGTCTCGCATTTGACCAGTTCGCTTTTCGCCGCTTCGATTACGATTTCGGTCAAATTGATCGGCAGCCGATAGTGCGTACTCAATAACGCCAAGCGCAGCGCGGGGCCGCCATAGCGGGACAAAGCTTCTTTTGCCGCCAAAAGATTTCCGGTCGATTTGCTCATCTTCTCATCATTCAAAGTCACAAACCCGTTATGGAGCCAAAAGGTGGCCAGACGATTGCCGTTGACGGCCATGCTCTGGGCGATTTCGTTATCATGATGTGGAAATTTAAGGTCAAATCCGCCGCCGTGGATGTCAATCATCTTCTGCGGGAACAATTTATCAATCATGGCCGCGCATTCGGTATGCCAGCCGGGACGACCTGGGCCCCAAGGACTTGGGAATGTGATGCCCTTATCGGTTTTTTTCCATAAGGCGAAATCGATCGGGCTGCGTTTTTTGGCGTTGGCTTCGACGCGGGCTCCTACAATTAGTTCGTCGGTCTTCATGTTGGACAAATGACCATAGTCGGAAACCGAATTAACGGCAAAGTAAACTTCTCCGTCGACTTCGTATGCGGCGCCTTTTTCAATTAACCGCGCAATATAAGAGATAATTTCGTCAATGAACTCGGTGACGCGAGCTTTTTGATGTGGCAACAATGAATTGATCGCTGCCACGTCTTTTTCAAACGAATCGATGAAAAACTCGGCTATTTCCCGTTCGCTTTTGTGCGCACTGAGGGCTTTGGCGATGATTTTGTCGTCGATGTCGGTATAGTTGCTGACGTAATGAACTTTATAGCCGGAGAACTCGAGGTAGCGGCGCAGCACGTCAAAGACGACCACGGGGCGCAGGTTGCCGACATGGATAAAATCGTAAACGGTCGGTCCGCACACATACATGCTGACCTCGCCGGAAATGCGGGGAACCAAGGTCTCCCGCTTGTTTGACCAACTATTGTATAGACTGATACCCATACAAGACCTCGAAGTTATTATACTTTATCACAATGGCTGCATTTATTATAAATATTTCATAATAATGAAACGACATCATCGTTCCATTTTTCAATGTATGCGTCAATGCCGAATTTTCGCTTCAGTCCGCTCATGTTCATGTAGCGGATCATGCCGAATATTGGCCGCTCGGCCCACGGGCGGTCATGGACGCCGCCGATAGCCCAGGCGATACCTGTGTACCCGTTTGGATCCCGTCCGTCCAGCTGATACTTGTCGTTTAAATAAATAGCGATTTCGACGGCTTCTTCGGGTGAACGCGTCCACTCAAGGATTTTTTTGGCCCAATACATGCGCATGTAGCCATGCATGTAGCCGGTTTTCACCATTTCTTTTTGGGCCGCGTTCCAAACATGGTCTTCGGTAAACCCTTTTTCGAATTGCGTGAGGGAATAGACATATGGCCTTGGGTCATTTCGATGGGCGTTCAAAGTGGCTTTAGCCCATGCCGGGAAACCATCGAACGAATCATAGTGTTCGTTATAGTGACAGTAGTTGTCGGCCAATTCGCGCCTAACGATCGATTCTTCAATGAATTCGTCGCTCGGATGGCCGCTGGAACGTACCTCGATTGCCAACCTGGAAGCGGCCAGTTGCCCGAAATGTAAATATTTAGAAAGCCGCGAAGTGGCATCAAAATTCGGGTTGCTCCGGAAGTGATAGTCCGCTAATCTGTTGGCAATGAAATCCTCCATGGCTTTCAAAGGGTCGACGTATGTTGGTCTTTTGGTCAATAATGGCAAAATCGTTTTGTCGATTGTTTCTTTATAACCATCGCGGAAAGTCAGTTTCGGAACCGGAATCAGATAGTCCGGCAGCAGTTTGGCGATTTTTGGTCGTAGCGTGTAGGCGCCCCACTCAAGTTTTGGCGAAGCAATCGTGATTGGAACGACGTTATGGGCATCGATCTCGTAATAAGCGATGTCGAGGGCGGCGGCGATTCGTTTCTTGAGATGGCGCATCTCCCGTAAAGGCGTATAGTCCCCGACGACGGCGCCGACATCATTTGTTTTAATGAGCGAAAGCAAATTCTTCTCGGCGTCTCCGTAGGCAATCGTCAATGAAATTCCAAGCGCGCGGCAACGCTCGCGCACGATGGTCAAGCCGGAAAACATGAACTCGTATATTCGGTTCGACGGATCATATTCGAGTTTCAAAAAATGCGGCATCACGTTGAAGAACACGATTAGACGTCCATGATTGTTTCTGACCAATTGGTCGGCGAATAATAACGCCCAATTATCGTCGACACGCTGGTCGCGGTTCATCCAATAGATAACCGGACCGTTTTTTATCGCTAGGCCGTTATGATTGATGATTCTAGTCTGCAGCAGTTTATCCATGGTCGTCACTTTATGCTTGTCTTTCCGCTAGCGGCGACAATCTTAAATATGTCGATTGGTGCGTCAACGATGAAGTCGGGATGGCCTTTTTCTAATATATCGCGCTTGACGTATCCCCAACTGACGACGGCCGTTTTCATTCCGGCGGCGCGGCCTGTTTCGATATCGACAAGCGAATCGCCGACGAATAAAGTGGTGTCGGATTCGATTGATTGGCGGTTCATCATGTCGGACAAAGAGGTGATGTCCGGTTTCGGACGCGCATGCCCCAGCTGCCCCAACGTTTCCGTGATCAGCGTTCCAAATCTAACTGTTACCAGTTCGCGGGCAATCTCATGCGGTTTATTCGTATAGACGAACAGCCGGACACCGATACGACTCAAACGTGAAAGCAAGTCAGGGATTCCGTCGAATGGTTGCGCCCTATCAAGCTGATAGCCAAGCTGGAGTTTCATGTACTTGCGTTTGAATATTTCCATCTCGCTTTCGCTTAAGCGGGCTTCGCATAAGGCGCGTTTGATCAAGTGTTCGGTACCATGTCCGATCGAGGCGATGGCGTAGTCTTTATCAATCGGCGGAAGCGAAAAATCGGCAAGCGTCTCATTCAAGGCGCGCCGAATGTCTTCGATCGTATCCAGCAAGGTTCCGTCGAGGTCGAAAATGACGTTTTCTATCATATTTTTATGATACTACAAAGCAAGTTTTCTAAGGAAAAGAAACATCGTGGCAACAAAAAACTCCGCAAAAGCGGAGTGTTTTCGTTTCGGAGGCTTACTTGACGAATGAGATGAGATAGACGGGGGCGTTATCGCCGCGGCGGTTAGCCAGCCGCAGGGCTTGGGTGTAGCCGCCTTGCCGTTCCTTGTAGCGCGGTCCGAGTTCGGAGAATAGTTTCTCAAGCGCGAGCACACCTTTCTTCTCGTCAGCGATGTAATCGCGGACGACGCTGGAGGCCAAGCGGCGCGAATGGAGATCGCCAACCTTGGCGTAAGTGACCAGGCGGTCAGCCAGTTTGATGAGGTCGGAAACCATCTTGTAGGTGACGGTGACCTTCTCGTCGACGATAAGCGTCGAGACGAGGTTTCTTAATTGTGATTTGTGCTTGGCGGTGGTATACGGCGATTTGAACCGTACGCCGGCCTTGCCGTGCACATTGTGACGTCCTTGTGTAGCCATGCTGTTCTCCTAGATGCTGTCACGGAAATGGAGTCCCAGTTCCGCTAGTTTTTCTTCGACTTCTTTGAGCGATTTCTTGCCCAAGTTACGGATTTTCATCATCTCTTCGATCGTCTTTTCGGTCAGTTCGGAGACGAATTCGATTCCGGCCCGTTTGAGGCTGTTGTAGGAACGCACCGTCAGGATCAAATCGCTGATCGGCATCTTGGCGAATTTGTTTTCGACGGTGGTCGTCGCTTCACGCATGATGGTGACGTCTTCGGTCATTCCTTCGAGTTCCATGAACCCTTCGAAGTGGGAAATGAGAATCCGCGAGGCAAGCGATAACGCTTCTTGCGGTTTCATGCTGCCGTTGGTCCAGATTTCAAGGGTAAGCTGGTCGTAGCGGGAATCGTGGCCGACGCGAGTCGGTTCGATGGCATAACTAACCTTGGTGACCGGCGAGTAGTTGCTGTCGGTGGCGATGATGCCGATGCGCGAGGGGCTGTTGCGGGAAGGTTTGTTGCCTTCGCTGGTGACGTAGCCGCGGCCGTTGCGGGCGTGGACGCGCATTTTGAGAGTGCCGCCTTCGGCGACGTTGGCGATGACGAGTTCGGGGTTGATGACGCTGACGCCATAGGGCAACACGAGATTGCCGGCGGTGGCGACGGCGGGACCGACGAGGGTGAGTTCGAGCGTCTTGGTGGCGTTGCCTTCCTCATCGATTTTCAGCACGAGGCCTTTTAAGTTCAAAATGATGGCGGTCACGTCTTCCTTGACGCCTTCCAGGGCGCTGAATTCATGGCGGGCGCCTTCGATTTCGACGGCGAACACCGACGCTCCCGGCAAGCTGCTGAGCAGCACGCGGCGAAGCGAGTTTCCGAGCGTCTGACCGAAGCCGCGTTCAAGCGGTTCTAAGACGAACCGGCCGTAATTGTGGGTCCCGTCGAACAGTTTCTTGGAGAATTTCGGCTTTTCGAATGGTCGAGCGATAAATGACATAATCGATATTCCCTTTCTTTTTTAGCCGCGTGGCTTCTTGGGCGGACGGCAGCCGTTATGCGGAACGGGTGTCGTATCCGTAATCATATTAATCGTCAAACCGGCCGCTTGTAAACTGCGGACGGCGGCTTCGCGTCCGGGACCGGGTCCCTTGAGATTGACGTCGATCGTCTTGATGCCTTGTTCTAAGGCGACTTTGGCGCACGCTTCGGCCGCCATGCCGGCCGCGAACGGGGTCGACTTTCTGGCGCCTTTGTAGCCTAAAGCGCCCGGAGTGCTCCAGGTGATGGCGTTGCCGGCGTCATCGGTGATCGTGATGATCGTGTTGTTGAACGTGGCGTGGATATGGGCAATGCCCTTGGTAAAACTGCGCTTGACTTTCTTCTTGCGCGTGGTCGTGGTTTTAGTAGCCATGTGCGGATGTTCCTTTCATTAACCTTGCGCCGCCATCTTCTTGTTGGCGATGGTGCGCCGCGGTCCTTTGCGGGTCCGGGCGTTGGTACGCGTCCGTTGGCCGCGGACGGGGAGACCTTTACGATGGCGGATGCCGCGGTAGCAGCCGATTTCCTGCAATCGTTTGATGTTCAAAGCGACTTCGCGACGGAGGTCGCCTTCAACTTTGAACTTGGCGACTTCGGTCCGGATGGCCACCAATTGTTCTTCGCTTAAATTCTTGACGCGGATGTCTTCGCTGACACCGGCGGCTTTCAAAATCTTCGCGGCGGTCGATTGCCCGATACCAAAAATGTAGGTTAAGGCAACGACGACGCGTTTTTCATTGGGAATGTCGACACCGACAATACGAGCCATAATGCTGTTTCTCCTTTTTTAACCTTGTCTTTGCTTGTGCTTCGGGTTTTCGCAGATGACGGTAACGCGTCCATTGCGCTTGATAACCTTGCACTTGTCGCAAATCGGTTTCACTGATGTTCTTACTTTCATGTTGTTTCTCCTTGGATGGTACTTATTTGTACCTGAATGTGATGCGGCCCCGTGTTAAGTCATAAGGGGAGATTTGTACCGTAACTCGATCACCTGGTAAAATGCGGATGTAATTCATGCGGATTTTACCAGAAACGTGGGCCATAATTACGTGACCGTTCTCAAGCTTTACCCTGAACGTGGTGTTCGGTAAAGTCTCGACAACCGTCGCCTCCATTTCGATGACGTCTTCTCTTGCCATGCGGTTCCTCCTTTAGCGACATGTCAGGATTTCATATCCCGTGTCTGTCACGACAATCGTGTTTTCATAGTGGGCACATGGCTTGCCGTCGACGGTTTTCACCGTCCAGCCATCGTCCAGCACTTTTGTTTGATGACGTCCGGCATTGACCATCGGCTCGATCGCCAGGGTCATGCCCGACCGTAGAAGTGGGCCGCTCGCGGCCTCTCCGAAGTTGGGAATCGCCGGATCTTCGTGAAGATCGCGTCCGATGCCGTGTCCGGTATAATCGCGTGGCAGGCTGTAGCCACGACTTTCGACATACGCTTGGATGGCGTGACTGACATCACCCAAGTGCACTCCCGCTTTGACGACTTTCAGGGCTTCAAAGAAGCTTTTCTGGGTCGTCGCGACGAGTCGGCGGACGCTGGGAGTAACGTTTCCGACCATGAACGTGCGGGCGGCGTCGCCATGGTACCCCTTGTAATTGGCGCCGACGTCGATGGTGATGATGTCGCCGTCTTTTAAGGCGTAATCGCCGGGAATGCCATGGATGAGCGTGTCGTTGACCGAAGCGCATATCGAGGATGGAAAGCCACCGTAACCCTTGAATGAGGGATGGGCGCCTCGTTTGACGATGATGTCTTCGGCTAGGTGATCCAGCTCTTTGGTGGTGATGCCCGGAAGGCATCTTGCGCCGACTTCCTCAAGCACGGTGGCCACGATGGAGCCGGCCTCGCGCATAAGCGTGATTTCCCGCGGTGACTTGACGATGATCACAGACGGTCGACCTCGGTGAAGATCGTTTTGATCTTATCATAGAGAACCGGGACGTCCAGGAGGCCGTCGACAGTCCGCAATAGACCCTTGTTCCGATAGAAGGCGATCAAGGGCGTGGTGGCTTTCTCGTAATGGTCGAGCCTAATCACGAGCGCTTCGAGATTGTCGTCTTTACGCTGCATCAAGGGACCGCCGCACACATCGCACACGCCATTAACCTTTGGTTTCAGCGTATCGACGTGGTAAGGGGCGCCGCAGTTGGCGCAGACGCGCCGTCCGGTGATTCTCCGGATCAGTTCCTGACGCTCGGCCGTGAAATCGATCACGGCGTTGACGGGACGTCCGATCGTCTTCGCCAAGCGGTCAAGAGCTTCGGCTTGCGGCAGCGTGCGCGGGAAGCCGTCGAGGAGATATCCTCGCTGGCAATCCGGCTGGCTCAGTCGCTCCTTGACTAGGCCGATGGTGACGTCATCGGGGACAAGATCGCCCTTATTGATGTAACTCGCGGCCATTTTTCCCAGTTCCGTTCCGGCCTTGATGGCCTCGCGGAACATGTCGCCGGTGGAAATGTGGGGAATGTGGTAATCGACGATGATCTTCTTGGCTTGGGTGCCTTTCCCAGCGCCCGGGGGACCCATCAGGATGATGTTGAGCATTAAGCTGCCCCTCCTTGGGTCACTTCGTCAAAACTCTTACCGGCCAGCAGACCATCGATCTGGTTGTTCATTTCGATGGCGACGCCGACGACGATGATGAGTCCGGTACCGCCCAGGGCCAATCTTTGGTCCGGGACGATTTCTAGTAACACGAGCACGATCGGCAGGGCTGCGATGAAGGCCAAGGCGGCAGCGCCGAGAACCGTAACCCGATTGACGACTTTCTTAACGTAGCGTTCGGTTTCGTTACCAGGGCGGATGCCGGGGATGTAGGAACCGTTTTTCTGGAAGTTTTCGGCCAACTGCTGCGGATTGATCTGCAGGTTGGAATAGAAGAAGGTGAATAATACCGTCAGCGTCAGATAGATCAGTAAGCCCCATGGGAACTGCCAAGTCTGGTTGTTGAACCACGGCATGGTCACCAATTCGTGGCTCGCGAAGATCTTAAGCCATTCGGCATTGGGGTCGGCTCCGGTGATGAAGCTGATGATGACGCTGGGGGCCATCATGATCGAACTGGCGAAGATGACGGGAATAACACCAGCCGAGTTGATCTTGATCGGAAGGAAGCTGGCCTGGCTGTATTTCTTGCCGGCGCCGCTCTTGCCGGCGTGCTGCACCGGAATCTTCCGCTTGCTTAGTTCAACGAAGGTGACGAAGGCCACGATCAGTAGGAACGCCAGAATGTAGACGGCGAACTGGAAGATGCCTTTGAGGAATACCGGCGTGTCGAGTCCGATGGTCAAGGTCACCCAGTTGTCGAATGCTCCCTGAATTTGAATCGGCAGGCTTCTGACGATGCCGGCGAAAATGATGACCGAGATGCCGTTACCGAGTCCTTTGACGGAGATCTGGTCGCCGAGCCACATGACAAGCATGGCTCCGGCCACGAGAATCGTGACGATGTAGGCATAACTCCAGAACGAAGTGTTGTTGATGGTGATGTAGCTGGTCGTCTCCATCGTTTTCACGATGCCGTAAGCTTGGACCGAACCGAGCAGAAGCGTGAGATAGCGGGTCGCCATCTCTTTCTTTTTGCGGCCGAATTGCCCTTGCTTGCCAAGTTCCGTCAAAGCCGGAAGAACGTCCATTCCCAATAACTGCGTGATGATGCTCGACGTGATGTAGGGACTGACCCCGAGGGCGAACACCGAGAAGCTTTGCAGCGCCCCGCCGCCCAATAAGTTCATCAAAGCCAAGGCGCTATTTTGGTTCAAATCGAGATCTTTGACGGTGACGCCGGGCACGGTAATGGCCGCCCCGACGCGGAAGACGAATAAAATGATAATCGTGAAAAAGATGCGGTTGACGATTTCCTTGTTTTTGAAGATATCAACGATCTTTTTCATAATCAAAGGACCTCAACGCGACCGCCGACTGCCGTAATCGCCGTCTCGGCGGATTTCGAGAATTTGTGGGCGAATACCGTCAATTTCTTCGTTAATGTCCCTTCGCCGAGAATCTTTACCAAATGGTAATCGGCGCGGATGAGTCCGACTTCGACAAGAACCGTCGGATTGACTTCGGTTCCTTCCTCGAACCGTTCGAGAGCGGACACGTTGACGACTTCGTACACCGTGCTCATGTAGTTGTGGAAACCGCGTTTGGGCAAGCGGCGGTAGATTGGGTTTTGGCCGCCTTCGAAACCGGGGCGGACGCCGCCGCCTGTGCGGGCGTTTTGGCCTTTATGGCCCTTACCGGCCGTTTTGCCGTTACCGGAACCGATGCCGCGGCCCTTGCGGAAACCGTCTGGGCGCGAACCGGAAGTCGGTTTTAGATTATGTAGTTCCATGTGCATAACCTCCTTATTTGCCACGGAGGGCTTGGATTTCTTCGTATGTCTTTATCTGCTGCAAGCCGGCGTGGGTCGCCCGAATGATGTTGATCGGGGCGCGGCTGCCGTATACCTTCGAATAGACGTTTTTGAGACCGGCAAGTTCCAAGATGGCGCGGACGGGTCCGCCGGCGATGATGCCGGTGCCGTCGGGGGCCGGTTTCAGGAAGACGCGGCAGGCGCCGTATTGCCCGATGACTTCATGGGCGATCGTTTGCTTGCCGACCAGTTTGACGGTGGCCGTGTTTCGTTTGGCGCCTTCGAGCGCTTTCTTGATGGCATCGGGGACTTCCCCGGCCTTGCCAAGGTCAAAACCGTATTTGCCTTTGCCGTTGCCGATGACGACGAGCGCGGTGAAGCGCATGTGCTTGCCGCCCTTGACGACTTTGGTGACCCGGTTGATGGCGACGGTCCGTTCTTCGTATTCTTTTACTTCGGTTTCCCGACGGGGGCGACGGTCGTTGTGGGGACGACGGTCGGGGCCGGGGCGCCGCTGCTGGGGACGTGTTTCGGTCGGTTTCGCCGCTTGTTCGACGATTGGTTTGTTTTCTACCATTATCGGTTCCTCCTAGAATTTGAGCCCGGCGGCGCGTGCGGCGTCGGCGAGGGCTTTGACACGACCATGGTATAGATAGCCGCTGCGGTCATAGACGACGGATGTGACTCCGAGAGCCACGGCCTTGGTGCCGATGTCGGCTCCGACATGTTTGGCGGCTTCGACATTATTGCCTTTGGCAAGCTTCAGGGCAACGGAGCTGCTGGCGCAAAGGGTGACCCCTTTGACATCGTCGATCAGTTGGGCGGAGATGTGGGAATTCGAGCGGAAGACGGACAGGCGCGGACAGGCGGCGGTGCCGCTGATCTTTTCCCTGATTCTGTCGTGCCGGCGCAGCCGGATGACGTTTTTGTCTGTTTGTTTAATCATTGATGTTACCTCGGTTCCTACTTCTTACCGGCCCGTTTGCCTTCTTTGCGGATGATGTGCTCGCCACGGTATTTGATACCCTTGCCTTGGTAAGGCTCTGGCTTGCGGACGGCGCGGATGGTGGCCGCGGTCTCACCCACCGCTTGACGATCGGTGCCTTCGATGATGATGTTGGTTGGATCAGGCGTCGAGATTTTGACGCCGGGACGCGGAACGATGATGACCGAATGCGAATAGCCGACGTTCAAGCGGAGCGCCCCTTGTTCGACGACGGCGGCCTTAAAGCCGATGCCGACGATTTCCAGGCGTTTTTCATAACCTTTGGACACGCCGACGATGGCGTTGTGGATCAAGGCGCGGGTGGTGCCGTGATTTTCCTTGGTTTGCAGGTCATCGTTTTGACGGGTGATGTGGGCGTGGGCCCCTTCCACCTTGAAATCGATGCCTTCGGGAAGAGCGACGCTCAAGGTGCCTTTGGGACCCTTGATTTCAACGGAACGGCCGACGAGCGTCAAGCTGACGCCTTTTGGCATTTCCAGTACTTTGCTTCCTACGCGTGACATAAGCGCCTCCTACCAAACATACGCGAGGACTTCGCCGCCGATGCCAAGCGTGCGCGCCTGACGGTCGGTCATGATTCCTTGCGATGTCGAGATGATGGCGATGCCCAGTCCTTTGAGGACGCGGGGCAGTTTCTCGGCGCTGGCGGTAACCCGTAAGCCGGGCTTGCTGATGCGCTTGATGCCGTTGATGACGCGGGTGCCGCCCGCGGCGTACTTCAAGGTGATGGTCAATTGTTTCTTTAGGTCGCCCGAAGAGGCGAAATCGACGATGAAACCTTCGTCTTTCAAGATTTTGGCGATACGGACTTTGACCGAGTTGCTCGGCATAACGACCGTGTTCGACCGTAACGTGTTGGCGTTGCGGATACGCGTGAGCATATCGGCAATGGGATCTGTCATGACCATAAGGTTCCTCCTACCAACTCGCCTTTTTCATCCCGGGAATATCGCCTTTATAGGCGAGTTCGCGAAGACAAATCCGGCAGAGTTTGAATTTGCTGTAGACGGAATGAGGACGACCGCACCGTTCGCAGCGGGTGTAACCGCGGACGGGAAACTTCGGTGTCCGCGCGTGGCGGACTTTAATTGATGTTTTGGCCATACTTACTCCTACTTCTGGAACGGCATGCCGAGCTCGGTCAGTAACGCGAGGGCTTCCGCATCCGTATTGGCGGTGGTGACGATGATGATGTCCATACCGCGGATTTTGTTGACTTTGTCGAAGTTGATTTCAGGGAAGATCAACTGTTCTTTGACGCCTAAGGTGTAGTTGCCGCGGCCGTCAAAGGCGTTTTTGCTGACGCCCCGGAAGTCACGGACACGCGGGAGCGTGATGCTGACCAGTTTATCGAAGAATTGATACATTCTTTCGCCGCGCAGCGTTACTTTGCATCCGATCGGGACGTTTTCGCGCAATTTGAAGTTGGCGATGGCTTTCTTCGATTTGGTGATGATCGGCTTTTGACCGGTGATTTCGCCGAGTTCGCGAACCGAATCTTCCAGCAGTTTGGCGTTGGTGATGGCGTCGCCGACGCCGATGTTGATGACGACCTTGTTGAGCGAAGGAACTTCCATGACGGATTTATAGTTGAACTTCTTCATCATGGCAGGGACGACGTCGCGATGGAACTTTTCTTTAAGACGCGCCGGGATTTTCTCGACGACGGTCTTTTTGACGGCTTTGGGGGCTTCCGCTTTGGGAGCGGCTGTTTTCTTTACTTCGGTAGCCATGGTTCCTCCTTAATCCAACTGACTCTTGCTGGCTTTGGTGACCCGGACTTTTTTGCCCTTGATCACTTCATAGCCGACGCGAGTCGCTTTCTTCGTTTTGGGATCGACGAGGGCCACGTTGGAAGCATCGAGCGGGGCGTAGATTTCGACGATCGAACCTTCGGGGTTGCTTTGGGTCGGTTTGCGGTGCTTCTTATGCACGTTGATGCCTTCGACAACGACGCGGTTGGTCTTGATGTTCACTTTTTGGACGGTGCCGGATTTGCCTTTGTCGGCGCCGGTGATGACGATTACTTTATCGCCTTTTTTGATTTTCATACGCTTCCTCCTATAGGACCTCGGGTGCCAGCGAGATGATTTTCATCGCGCCTTCGCCCTTGTCGCGCAGTTCGCGAGCGACCGGTCCGAACACACGGGTGCCGCGGGGAGTGCCGTCATCGTTGATCAGCACGATGGCGTTGTCATCGAAACCGATGGACGAACCATCGGCGCGATGAATCGGTTTCTTGGTACGGACGATGATGCCTTTGACGATATCGCCCTTCTTGATCTTGCCGTTGGGGATGGCTTCCTTGACGGCGCAAAGGACGATGTCGCCGATGGTCGAGGTCTTGCGGACCGAACCACCGTATAGGCGGAAGATGCGAACTTTGCGGGCCCCGGAGTTATCGGCCACGACCAGATTTGTTTCAACTTGGACCATCGTTATTCCTCCTCTTTGATCGCCACGTTTTCCACGGCTTTTTGTAGGATCGCGATGAGCCGGTAGCGCTTGGTGGCGCTAAGCGGACGCGTTTCCATGATTTCGACCAAATCGCCCGTTTGGGCGGTGTTGGTTTCGTCGTGGGCGACGAACTTCTTGGTATACAGCACCCGCTTGGCATACTTCGGGTGTTTGCGGTAAGTCTCGACTCTGACGACGATCGTCTTATCGGCTTTGTCCGAGACGACGGTGCCGATGAAACTACGGCGTGATTTACGGTTTTCCATCATGCGTGCTCCTTACTTAATTCCTAGTTCGCGTTCGCGGATGACGGTGTAGATGCGCGCGATATCTTTACGGATGGTGACGATCGAAGCGCCTTTTTCAAGTTGCCCGACCGCTTGCTTACGCCGCAAATTGAAGAGTTCTTCTTTGAGGCTGTAGACTTTTTGGTTCAACTCGGTGTTGTTCATTTCCCGAATTTCTTTAAGCTTCAACATTATTCAGAACTCCCTTCTTTGGCGATTTCTTTGACGACTGGTTTGGTGATGATGCGCGTTTTGATCGGCAGCTTGTAAGCCGCGAGACGAAGCGCTTCGCGCGCCGTGACTTCGGGGACGCCCCCGATTTCGAACATGACGCGGTTGATTTTGACGACGGCGACCCAGAATTCGGGTGCGCCTTTGCCGGAAC
>Ga0172371_10004600_pt1 | contig 20776 bp, 13 predicted proteins | sample Lak12m_FD_114543 | JGI IMG/M metagenome (GOLD analysis project Ga0172371, IMG submission 114543) | Freshwater microbial communities from Kabuno Bay, South-Kivu, Congo - kab_022012_12m | ecosystem: Environmental > Aquatic > Freshwater > Lake | place: Democratic Republic of the Congo: South-Kivu... | reverse complement strand
GCTGTAACTGTTACAGATGCGCCTTCCGCATATAAACCGGCTCCTGTTTGTACTCCGGCCCCGGGGATGTTTTGGGTTAACGTAACCTGATAGGTGGGAACCACAACATTAAATGTGCTGCTGGTTGCTGAGCTTAATCCCGATGCTGTTGCTGTAAGCGAAACTCCTTCTTCCACTTTATCATAGGTAACACCTGTAATGATAGCAGATAAGGTGCCTGCAGCAATTGTTCCACTTAACGTTCCTCCAAGATTACCTGTGCCGGTTGCCAAACTCAGCGTTACCTCGGTATCGGACTGTACTGCTGCAGGGCTGTTTTCACTGTCCAATGCCTGAATTGATACGGAAAATGGTTGTCCCGTAACAACTGCCGCACCTCCATTAACGGATGTTATGCTAACTTTTGTAGCTACAGCACTTCTGGGCGTACCCGAAACAGTAATCATATCGAAATGAACAGGCTTGGGAGCATCGTAGGTCTTTGAAGCACCTGTATAAGTGGTTTTTCCGGGCTCAAAAATTGACACAATTCTGACTTTAAAATTAGCATTATTGTTTACCTCAGGAATTGATGAAAAATCAACCATCAGATTATTTTCCCAGGTTGCAGTAGCGTTCATTGTAAAAACGGTACTGTTAATCCAGTCGGTTCCATTAACAGAATATTGCACTTGAAGATATTTGCTGGTTGCCTGACCTGGTTTTGTGTCGAAACTGAATTTGATATTTTCAAATCCGGCGGTCGATACAGCCAGTTCAATCCCTGCGGTTCCTGAGTTTGTGGATTGTGCAGGAAAATTATTTAGTTTTATGGCATCATTGTTTATTGCCGGATCGACAGGATCAGAACTGCCGATTGCAAGAGAGTTGGTACTAGCGCTAAAAGTAGTGCCTGCACCTATCACAGTGAGTGTACCAGTGCCTGTAGATGCAGGAAATGAATTGTTGTATGGATTAAAATTCCACTGAGTAATAACCTGTTGACCAAAACACAAGTTGGAGAGTAATGCGAAAATAATGATAGGTATTACTCTGTACAAATTTACTGATTTAATAGTTTTCATAATATTAATTTTTTATAAATTTCCCCTGATAAACAACATCATTACTTTCTATTTGAATTAAATACATTCCGTTTATATAATCCGTTACATTTAGCGATTCAATATTTTCATTTAGCGTAAAACGGGCAACCATAATTCCTATCTGATTATACATTGTCAGTTTATCTCCAGCATTAGCTTTGATATTTACGAAGTTAGTTGCAGGATTTGGATACAAATCAAGATTTTTTTTCATGAAAATATCATGAATACCCGTTGGAAGTCCCGTCAATTCTGCAGGCAACGGATCACCCTCACCCGGGGCATAAGCATTGTTGTAATTAATTACCATCCAATCGGTAAATGACCCGAACGGCGCTTGTGCATTATTTCCAAATTGTAAAACATTTGCAGTAGTTACTTTAACTACCGCGTTGAAAATTGGAGTTGGATTTTCATTTATATACACCTTAAGTGCATCGTTTTTTAATGTAATACGAAATATCAACCATCCATTATTGGTATGTGGAACAGAAAAACCAGCCGTTTGATTTAATTTTAAAGCAAACTCAGCACTGTTCACTGCTGTTTCTTCAATGTTCAAAGCATCATAATACGCTCCATTTCTAGGAGAAATATACAACATTTTCTTTAGTTTGGTCGATGAATTAAGTGCAAGAATTCCGGGTGTAGGTTTCGATCTTAAAACAATAGTAACCCCTGTTCCTGCAGAACACAATGTACTCCAGTCTAAATTTAATTGCTCTTTCCAAGTATCTGTTAAATCTTCTGCCTTGATTAGTTTGTTTCCCACAAGTTCTACATCATCTACTACTTCGTAGCAAGTGCCTGATGTTGGTGCGGTACCTTTTGTTTCAGCTGTCCATCCGGGATACTCTGTCAGTAGTTTACTCCCGTCATAAACAGTCCATTGTGCAAAGGTATTGGTCGTTATAAACATTAATGCCAAAATTCTAAAAAAAAGTAAGTTTTTAAGTTTCATAATCTGTCCTCCTAATAATTTAAAGTGATTAATTGAATTTACTGTATAATATAGTACTTATTAGCTTATAAAGAAGTTCCTATCAGAGATATGTTATCCAAACGCTGATTACCTGCCGTAGTACCGGTAGATTCTGAGTAAACAATTTTAAACTGCAAACCGGCGTTATTATTTACTTCGTTTATATCCGACAAATCATAGGTAAACAATTTCCATGTACCAGGTAAATCTTCTATTGGATATTTAATCCAGCTTGCTCCATTGTTTGTTGAATACGACAATTCGATTTTCTTTGCAGCATCAGCACCATGCCCCCTTGCGGCAAAATCCAACTGAAGATTTTCGTATCCGGTCGATGGTGTTTTTATAATCACTTCTTTTTCTGCATGTGGATTACTGAGTCTGAGGTTGTATCCGGCAGTGACATTTAAATATGCATTTAAATCGATCGGACTCAACGACTGATTATCGTACACCTGCATTGTAGCCCCCAGTCCAACAGGTTGATAGGCAATGGTAGCAACCGGGGTAGACAGTTTTGAGTAATCTGCAATGACTGAATCCAGATCAACCTTTGGAGTTTTTGTGTTAAAATTCCAGAAGTGAATTAAATCCGGTATTTTTGCGTAATTCACTGTCACATACTTTTCTTTTATGGTGTGGAATGTGCCGGCCGGTGTAATTATGGTTAGTACAACATCGTACTTTCCTTCTTCAATGTATTTTACTGTAGGATTCCTGTCGGTGGAATTTGTAGGAGAACCGCCGGGGAACGCCCAATAATATACTGCTCCGGCGTAATTAGTTGTATCCGAAAAAGTGATATTCTTACCTGCATTTATTGTCAGTTTGCTGGCCCTAAAACCTACTTCAATTTTAAAATTGTCAACAGGTGTTTTATCTTCGCAGGCCGATAAAATTAACATCGTTGCTAACGCCAAAGGCAAAATCATTATTGTTTTCATAACTATCAAATAATAAGGGTTATTAATTTTTTTATTTCAAATCTGAGAATTTAAAAGTTTTAAAGCCGACGCCATCGTAACGTAATTTTTTATCATAATGGCTGCCTGTTTCGTACAAGACTCCGATATCTTTATTGTCGAATACAACAATATCGGAGTATCCTGAAAATGCCGGAAATGGTTTAGAATACATGAACTTCTTATTCCAGGTGCTCCCATCATCCTGACTAAGAAAAACCGTTCCCTGCACACGCTCGGTGTGATGATTGGGGCCGGAAAACAGAATATTGTATTTTCCGGTCGCATTATTTACCGAATGATACTGTAATGATGCCTGACAGGCACCGGCAAAAGGTAAAACCGGGTCAAGATAGTTTTTGCTGAATGTCAGTCCACCATCCTGACTGATATTTACATATCGTTTATTATCTTCTTTCAATGCATTCCGGCTGTTGAGCATTAAATCTCCATTACTTAATTCAACAACAGTGGATTCAGTTGTCATGTTTCTCGGTGATATGGCTCCTATTTTCCATGAAATCCCATTGTCGTCGGAATATAGCAAATGAGAATAGGTTTTATCCCCCATTACCTCATGACGTGCAGGTACGATGATTCTTCCTTTAGCCGGATCAAGCTTCTTTACAATTGCATGTACAGGGCCCAGGCCATACCACTCCCAGTTGTTGCGATATGCCTGGGAGGTAATGTTTATTGACTTTGCCCAGGATACACCATCGTCGTCCGAATAAGTCATATACACATCACGGGTAGTTCGAAGTGCTTCGTTTCCAATGTATTCATTCCAGAGCCAGAGAACAACAATTCGTCCATTCCCGAGCACCACCGGGCATATGTTTTTACATGGATTCTTACCGTCGTTTTCAATTACCTGTAGTGGTAACCATGTTTTCCCTTTGTCCAACGACCGTTTCAAAACAAAATCGATATCACCCTCGTCGGCTTCGCTATCCACTCTGCCTTCACAAAATGCCAGTAGGGTGCCTGCATTGGAAATAGCAAGCGTCGGACATCTGTATGCTGCATATCCTTCGCTGTTCCCGGTAAACACCCAATTTACATCCGGATCAATACTTTTAATGATCACTTTATCATCCTCTTTTTTACATGAAAATAAGATAAAAAACAATATAACTGACACGTTAACTTTCATATAAAATATTTTCAATATTCTGTAGTTGCGCTGTTCGGGGTTTAATTACAGGTTTTTAACGTAATCGGGGTTTACCTCCGGCATCTGAACTCCTGTTTTCTTTCTCCAGTTGTCTAATTTTTTCTGAAGCTTTGTGGCTAAGGACTTTTTTTCAGTTGCCAGATTGTGTTTCTCCTGAGGATCGTTTTTCAGATCATACAATTCCAAACTACCATCTTCAAGCGATTCGATAAGTTTATAATTCTTATGTCTGATGACACTCAGTGGATTCGATGGATTTAAATGCCCTTCGCCAATATAATTCGGAAAATGCCAGAATAAATCATCTCGTTTCAGCTTGCTTTTGCCCTTCAACAGGTTTACCAGGCTCAGTCCATCGCAATGTTGTTTTTGATTCAAGGGTAAATTGACCATCTCAAGCAAAGTAGGATAAAAGTCATTGCTGATAACAGGATTATCGACTACTGATGTTTTGGTCACTCCAGGCCAATTTATTATCAACGGTACCCTGATACCCCCTTCATAAAAATTTCCCTTATTTCCTCTGAAAGGATAATTGGATGTGAATTTATAATGACCTCCGTTGTCGGATGTGAAAATTATGATGGTATTGTCAGCGATTCCCAGGGACTCGAGCTTCTTCATCACAGCAGCAATACTTTGATCCACACTTTCAATCATAGCGGCATATTCCGGACTCTTATGTCCCCTTTTAGCATCTATCGGCTTGTTCCTGTATTTTTCCTCCAGTTCTTGCTTTGCCTGTATTGGAGTGTGCACAGCATAGTGTGGAAAGTATAGAAAGAATGGCTTATTTGCATTTTTTTCTATGAATTTTGTTGCTTCGGAAGTTAGCCGGTCGGTAATATACTCACCTTCCACACCGTCGGGAAGGGTTTTCCACTCTCGGTAGGGATATCCGGGTGCCATTCTCCATTTGTTTTTATACGGATAAAAGTAATTTTGAGTATTTCCAAAACGGCCACCTCCAATATTGATGTCAAATCCCTGCTTCTCAGGATAATATGCCTCATCATCGCATACATGCCATTTACCAATGCTGGCTGTTGCATATCCGGCCGATTTCAGCGACTCAGCAATCGTAACTTCTTCCAGAGGTAGGTTCATTACATAATCTGCATCTTTTAAAGGTGTACCTTTTCCTTGATTGATTCGTTTATAACCAAGAATAGGTATGGCACCGGTAATGTGCAATCGACCGGGATATTTTCCCGTTAATATACTCGCCCGTGTGGGTGATGACACAGTGCAGGCTGCATAGGCGTTTGTAAACCTCACTCCATTTTCGGTTAACCTGTCGATGTTGGGCGTTTCGTAGTAATCACTGCCATAACAGGTCAGGTCACTCCATCCCATATCATCTATAAGAAAGAAAACAATATTTGGTTTTTCCGGATTGGTGGCTGTTGCTGTTGCAGCCAGCAACGACAGGCTCATAGCCCATTTCGTTTTGTTGATTATTGGCTGTGGTATCTTCATTTTTTGTTTTTCGCTTTAATTGATGGTTTCATGTATTCATGATAGTTGATATCAACGTGTTTCCCTTTTGTGTTTAATATTTCCAGAAATAATCTCTCTGCAATTTTTTTGTCAATGAAAGGGTCCTGTGTGCACTTTTGCCACTGAGTCAGAATCTTAGAGTACTTCTTTACGGTTGAAGCGTATTCAGGCAATAATGCCAGGTTTTTCCATTCAAATGGATCGTTCCTCAAATCATATAATTCATACTCAGGTGGATTCTGCATTAATTGATACGCCGACTGAACTTCTTCAGGAGCTTTCTTCAATGCCTGATTAAAATCAACAGGTTCAATTTTTTTACCAATGGTATAATCATAACCCGGATTCCGATGACCTGCCACAGGATTGTAAATTAGTTTGAAATTGGCATCTCTCACTGATCGCTGAGGATAGGGATTGTGATTGGAGTGTACATGAAATTCAGCAAACAAATAATCTCTTACCGGTTTTAAATCGCCTTTAATAGCAGGTATCAACGATTTTCCGGGCAAATTTTTCGGAATTTTATTCCCGGATGCTGCCATGAAGGTCGGATAAATATCAATAACACTAACAAATCCATCATACACAATTTTCGACTTGTCTAATGCCGGCCACGACATAATCATTGGGATTCTGAGTCCGCCTTCATATACCGTTCGTTTTCCACGGAGCATATCCGCGCCGTGATCACCAATATATACTACAAGCGTGTTTTCATATTTGCCTGACTTTTTAAGCTCTTCCATTAAATCGCCAATCAACTCATCAAGCCGCATAATACAGTTCAGATAATTGGCAGTTTGTTGCTTTAACAGATCCGACGAAACCCCGAAATACGGGAGTGTTTCAACATCGTCTTTGGTTAGAATTTTTTTAGGTCTGCCATCCACCTGAGGCAGAAACGGATCGTGAGCATCGGGATAATTCACTTGTAAATAGAAAGGTTCATTGGATTCTATCATGAATTTTGAGGCTGCTTTCGCATATCTTCCCAGGTCTTTTCTCTGAAAGTTGCCTCCGTCAATTTCATGCCAGTCAAATTTAAATGCACTTTCAGGATTAACATGGATTTTCCCAATAATGCCTGTCTTGTAACCACTTGATTTTAAATCGTTAACGAAGTTGGGCGTATTGCTGTCGTACATGCTGTACTCCCAGGTTGCTAATCCTATCTGTCCGTTTTGATGTGGGTACAAACCCGTAAAGAAGGACGCTCTGCTTGGAGAACTACCAGCCTGTGTAACATAGGAATTGGCAAAACGGGTACCTGTCTGAGCCAGCTTATCCAGATTGGGTGTTTTTATTCCTGCTCCGTAACAACCGATCTCCATGCCGTTGTCCTCTGAAACAATAAATAATATATTGGGCCGCTGGCATTTATCCTGTCCTGCGGGTTCACTTTGCTTATTTCCTGCCAGTATTAACCCCGGTGAAAGCAGTGAAAGCATTAAGTTTGTGGTATGCTTTGTTATTTTTTTCATACAATTATTTCTTATTTAAACATTAACCAATTATTTTTTCCCATCCACAAATTGTCCGGTCTCACGATGTAAGTATGTAAAATTATGTGGATCAAAATACCAGGCAGTTCGTTCCACCACTGTTTTAGCAAATTTTTGTGTCGCCTGCTTTCTGTGTTGTTCCAGAATAGTTGAATATTCGGGATTTTTTGCAAGATTATGCCATTCGTTCGGATCCTTTTTACGATCATACAGTTCTTCTCCTCCCTTCTGATACCTGATGTATCTCCAGTCTCTGGTTCTGACTGCAACCTGCCCCGGCATGTATTCAGTTATAGCCGGCCATTGCCATTCAGCTTCAGGATTTTTCAGTAATACCGACATATCGTGACCATCTAAATCACTTTTTTGTGGTAACCCACACAAAGAAATCAGGGTAGGGTACACATTCAACATATCTACCGGCTGATGGCACAGCCGGCCATTCGCTTTCATGCCCGGTGCTTTAATAACAAACGGTATTCGTGTTACATCTTCCCAAAGAGTAAATTTATGCCAGGTTTCTTTGCTGCCAAGGTGAAAACCATGATCCGACCAAAGTACGATGATGGTGTTATCACTATAGCGGCTTTTATCGAAGGTGTCGAGTAGTTTTCCAACCAGTGCATCCGCAAATGAAATACTGGCCAGATATGCCTGAACCGCTTCCTTCCATTTATTTCTATCTCTGATGGTAACGAAGTCTTTATGTCGTTTGCCGGCAACTTTTTTAGCTTCTTCCGGCAAATCATCCAGATCATTCTCAATCACTTCAGGTAAAACAATCTTGTCCAGAGGATACATATCGAAATACTTTTGTGGTACATGCCACGGAATATGCGGACGATATATACCCAAAGCCAGGAAAAATGGCTGATCTGTTTTTCTTGTCAGGAACTTCTTAAGGTATTCCAATACTTTTACGTCACCGTAATCACTTTCGTCTTTCCCGGGAATAGCTCCCCAGTCCAACTCTGCACCAAATGTTTCAATTCCATTTAAGGGCTTCCATGATGGTGTTTCGGGGCGTTTGTCGCGATATCCGTAATCCAGAAAGTATTTTTCCGGCGACCAGCTATTCCAAACCCAGGGATCGTCCACTACCTGATCCTGAAAATCATTCCAGTTAACAGGAGGATTATTTCCGGGTGTGTGATGAAATACCTTACCGGCACCAGCTGTATAATACCCGTTGTTTTTAAAATACTGGGGTAAGGTAACCATTTCAGGATAGGCTGCCTTCATCCATACATCGTTATCGTAGAGTCCTGTTGTTGATGGGCGCTTACCCGACATAATGGCATTGCGTGACGGACCACTCTGAGGTGCGGCAACATGTGCATTGGTAAATCCAACACCCTGTGAAGCTAATCTATCGATATTGGGGGTGTGTATTTTACCTTTATATCCATTCAGGTATCCTACCCAATCCCGCATGTCGTCGACACTTATAAAAAGTACATTCGGTTTAACCTTTGCATTGTCCTGTTTTTTCGGCGACTTAGCATCGAGGGAACTGTTGTTAGCCGCAATTGTAGGAAAACAGGAGAAAACAATCATTGCCTGCGATATCAATTTGTTAATAGGCCTATTCATTGTCATTGCTTTTTTTAGCTTTCTTTTTTTTACCCTTATTTTCTTTTTTGCCAGCCTTATCTTTCTTGCCTTGCTTGTCTTTAGATTCAGTACTGTAGGTTACTTTCCCTTTATGATAGTCGAGCACGAGTTGATGAAGTTTGGCTTCTACTGTTGCTATTTCCGGCTTTCCGGCAATATTTCGGGTAGGTCCGTTGGAACTTATGTCATATAGTTCCGGAAACTCGTATGCATTAGTTGTGTAATTAAACCATATAGTGTACCTCCAGTTTTCGAGCCTTACCGAATAACCCATATGCGTTTTGGGATCTTTTCCTCCAATAGCTGCTTTATAAGGACGTGCAAATTGATTAAATGCAGGTCGGTCCCATTTAGCACCCGGATTACCAAGGAATTGTTTAAGACTGGTCCCGGCATGAGACGGGTTTTTTGCCTGCCCGGTAATATCGAGAATGGTTGGATAGATATCAATTGATTCCACAAGGGCATTACATAATGCAGCTTTATTTTTCATTTCTGGTGTCGAAATTATCAGTGGAGAACGTGCCGACATTTCAAAGTTGGTGGATTTACACCAGATGTTTTGTTCTCCCAGATGATATCCGTGATCTCCCCAAAAGACAATAATTGTGTTTTCTCTCAATCCGAGTTCATCTAATGCCGACATTAGTTCTCCGATTTGTGCATCCACATAACTAACACATGCATAGTAGGCATGTCGTAGTTTCATTTCAGTTTCGGGAGTTAATGGCCCTTCATCTGGAATGTCGCCATAACCTCTCAACTCCTGCCACTGATGAAAAGCAATTTCCGGAGCATTTTCAGGTGTGTTTCTGTCTTTTATTTCGCGGAATGCTTCTCTTTTGTACATATCCCAATATTTCTTAGGAGCATTAAAGGGTAAATGAGGTTTCAAATGACCAACTCCCAGGAAGAATGGTTTCTTACTATTTTTAAACGATTTTAAATATTCAATCGCTTTCATGGTTATTTTACCATCGGTATAAACTGTGTCATGCACATCGGCACATTCAACCGACGGACCTTTTCCTTTCTTTCTGTTTTCAGGTAATGCATATCCTATACCTTCTCCTTTCAGAAAGAATTGCTTATCCCATGATATAGCATCATCGTAACCGCTGGAATAATGAAAAACCTTGCCAATGCCGATAGTTGAATATCCATTGTTTTTGAAATACTGGGGCATCGTAATCACATCTGGAACTGTATTTCTGAAATGTGTAGCATGATCGGTAACCTTCACCTGATCGGGACGTAACCCTGTAAGCATGCTGGTGCGGGAGGGAGCACTCGAAGGAGCCTGAACATAATGATTGGTGAATAAAACTCCCTGTGATGCCAACTTGTCAATATTGGGCGTTTTTGCCAGCGGATCACCATAGCATCCGAGTGCCGGTCTTAAATCGTCAACTGCAATGAAAAGAATGTTTTTGGGTTTTTCAGCTTCACCCGAAGCCCTTACAGTTGAAAAAGACGGAGATAATGTTAATGCTATCCCACTTATTAATAGACTTTTAGTTTTCATTTGCTTATATTTTATTATTCGTAACCTGGTGTCTGTTTAATGTTAATGTTTTTTGTAATTGTATTCAGTGATACAGGTAGGTAGAGTATGTTTCCCTGATAATCATTTTGCCGGTTTTTTAAAGTTGGAATTAAATCGAAGGCTTTCCCAAAACGAATAAAATCAAACCATGATTTACCCTCTGCTCCAAACTCAATCAGTCGTTCGGTTAGGATATTTTCATCCACCTGTTCTTTGCTTAATGTTGATGGATAAAAATCAGTTACTCCATATGCCCTGAAAGCTACTTCGTTGAGTTTTTTAATTGCCTCCTGAGTCTCATTCAAACCGTTTAACGCTTCTGCTAAAAACAGTACCGCCTCGGCATATCTGTAGATTCGAGTGTCGGAAGTATGCATTCGGGTATCACTAATCCACTCGCCCAAAAATTTATTGACCCATCTGTATGTTTTACTCCCATCATTGTAATCTTTCCATATAACATTGGTTCTTGAGTCACCTGATGTTTTGGTCAGGTATGTATCAATATAATGATCGGTAACTGTGTACCACTGGGCATTTGAACTAATAGGAATCGGGTTGTTTTGCAGGCTGGCAGGTACTGTTTTTGTATCCAGCATCAGTTTTTTTCCATACTGATCGGTATTTTCCAACTGATCGAAATAAATACTGAAAATTATCTCCTCATTTTGTTCAACCCTGAAAACACTTTCGTAACCCGGCAATAACTTATATTTAGTATCCTGATATACTGCTAATGCAGCCTCTTTGGCTTTTATGAAATCATTTTCACCACCATTTAACACTTTTGCCGACCACAAATAGACGTCAGCCTTAAGCATATTGATGGCCGACTCCGACACCATTACTCTGTTGCGGTGTGTTTTATCCTTCATCTTTACCAATGCGCTATCAATATCCGCTTTAATCACCGCAAAGACTTCGGATACCGGTTTTCTGGAAGGAAACAGGTTCTCATCACTATCTGATTCAAACGGCGAGGTACTTACAGGCACTTCTCCCCAGATTCTGACAAGCGAATAATAGGCATAAGCTCTCATGAAATATGCTTCTGCAAGCACTGTGGATTGAGTATCTACGTTTGAAAATCTCACCTGTGGTGCATATTTCAGCACCAGATTAGCCTGATTGATAAGTTGATAAAATGAACTCCAGTCTAAGCCCGGTGTAGAACCCGCACTGGGTGTGTTGAAAAATAAATCGTTCCATTGTGCTGCCCCTGAAGTCCCGGTTTTCCAGAAGCCTGACCTGAATTCGAAATAAATAAAGAAGTTATCGTCGTTGTACAGGTTTCGAAAGCGTTCGTACATACCCAATGCGCCCGATTTTACAGTAGCTTCATCGGTCCACATGTTTCTCGAAGTAATGGTACTGTATGGTTCTCTGTACAACAGGTCATCGCATGCAGTAAACAACAAAGAAGCAATTATAATGGTTATAATATTTGTTTTCATTTTCTTGTTTTTTTTAGTTTTGCATTGTTTAATTACAACCCAACTTTAAGTCCAACTACAAACTTTCTTGGTAATGGATAGTTGTTGTCTTCATAGTTTCCACCATTTGATGCATATTCAGGTGTGAATCCTTTGTAGGAAGTTAAATAATAGATATTCTGCATCGAGAACGATAACTTTAATGAGCTAATCCCAATACGCTGACAGGCTGTTTTCGGGGCATTATAAGCCAGCATGAATTCTCTGAAACACAGGTAATCGCCTTTCATTACTTTTACATCACTGTTACGATAATTGTTTTGTTGCTTATTGTCTGTGATGTCGAATCTTGGAAGTTTTGCGACTCCGGCGGCATAATCTCCCGGCTTCTTCCATACGTCGGTAAGCAGGTTTCTGGTTGCATTCATCTGTCCATCCATTAAATTACCATACGAACGGAATAACACATCTTCCATGATATTGAAATTCAGAGCATAATCCATGAAAAGGTTAACTTCAAAATGGTTGAATTTGAATTTATTGCCTAAACCTCCTGTCGTTGTGGGAACGGCATATCCTAGCAGTGTTTTATCGTAACTGTCAATTTTTCCATCCTGCCAGATGTCTGTCCAGTTGTAGTCTCCCGGTATTTTTCTGCCTTTAATGGTTTGGTCGTCAATTGGACTCCATCCAACAGCGCTTTCATCGTATAATGCCTGAGCTGCTTCTTCCCAGCTGTCGATCATGCCATTCGACAGATATCCAATGATACCATCCATTCTTTCTCCTTCAGCTATACCTCCTATACCGGTACCATCGGGATACAAGTGCCCGCCGATACGATTTTTGTCTCTTCCGTTATCCGGCAGTTTTAATACCCTGTTCTGATTATATGCAACATTAAAGTCAACTTTCCATTTAAAATTTTTAGTTCGTATCACCTCAGCAGCCAATTCATATTCTATACCATAGAATTTTACAGAACCAATATTTTTTTCAATATTACCATATCCTGATTCGTTGGGCAGCGGAACGTCGAACAATAAATCGTTGGTAATTTTAGTATAATAATCAAACAGCATTGTAATACGATCGTCGAACAAACCCAGGTCAGCACCCCCGTTGTATTGAGTAGTGGTTTCCCACTTTAAATCAGGACTCCTCATGGAGGATGCCAGAATTACTGCCGAATTGTAGTATTTATTTGATACATCGTAGGTTCCCTGGTAGGCATATCTGCCAACGGAATTATTTCCGGTCTGACCAATACTTCCTCTTAATTTCAGAGTGCTGAGAATCGGGTTGTTTTTTAGGAATTCTTCTTCAGATGCAATCCAGCCCCCTGATATTCCGGGAAAATAACCCACTCTGTTTTCAGGAGCAAATCTCGACGATTCATCTCTCCGCATTGAGAGTCCCAGAATATATTTTGAATCATAATCATAATTTACACGGGCAAAAGAACCAAAAAGTACTTCATCAACTCTGTCGGTACTCGCGTCCAGTTTTAAGGGTGATGCATTTAAGGTGTAGATTAAATCGGTCATTGCACCTTCAGCCTCGGCCCTGGCATTAAAATCTTCAGCAAATAATAACGAGGATCCAACTACAGCATTGATGTTATGTTTGGCAAATGATTTTTTATACGTGAAGAAAGCGTCAAAATTACTTTTCTTTACCTGTGAATAGGTAAATGCTCCATTTCGGGTGGATGAATAATAATTTGCCAGACTGAATCGTTCAAAAGTGCTTGCATTGATGAAATAATCACCACTAATCTCAAACTTTAGATCCGTATGAATGTCCCATTTAAGAGTAGCACCAATACCTGTTTTATACGTATTCTGACTCCTTTTCATGTATTCGGAATAGAAAAGAGGGGTTGTAAAGCTCGAATTCTGACCAACACCATAGGTGCCATCTTCCATGTATAATTTTGTTGTCGGTGCTATCCAGATACTTCGACTGAAAATATTTCGCTGGTTGTTGTAGTCATTTGATTTGCTGGTCGAATGATCCATCCTTGTCTGTAACGAAAGTACTTTGTTGATTTGAAAATCCACGTTTGACCGTGCTGTAAAACGGTTGTAATTTGTGTTAATTGCAGTACCTTCATTGTTTGTATAACTGATTCCTGCTGCATATTTGATTTTTTCTGTTCCTCCGTTTGCAGCAATATTATAGGTTTGCTCTATCGCATTCTGCATGGTGATTCGCTGATAGTCGTTATCCTCGAAAATCAATGTTTGAGTTGGATCCAGTGGATCAACCATCGATTTATAACCGGCCGGAATGGCTTCTCCTGCCAACAGATACCTTGTACTGTATGGAGAGTCAGCAGTGTTTTTTGCACTGAATCCCCGGTTCTGATCCAATTGTGCTCTGATTGCGGGTGACGATCGTGCCGTAGCTGGACGTACAAGAGAAATATATTCCTCAGCATTTGTCATATCTAAATATTTTCCGGGTGTTGCCAAACCCCAATTAGACGAAACTACAATTTCCGATTTCGAAATTTCCCCTTTTTTTGTGGTGACTAAAATAACACCATTTGAAGCTCTCGATCCATAAATTGCAGTTGATGACGCATCTTTTAAAACCTGAACGGTTTCAATATCGGCAGGATTTATATCGCCCAGTTCACGCTCCATACCATCCACGATTACAAGTGGTGCATTGCTTTTATTAATGGATGAACCACCTCTGATTCGGATGGCTCCATCGGCTCCGGGTTGTCCGCCTGTGTTCTGATATATTCTAACCCCGGCCAGTTTTCCCTGTAATGCATTAGCAACGGAGGTTACCGGAACTTCTTCAATTCTTTCAGATTGCACTTTTGTGATAGCCGTTGTGAGTGTTCTCCTCGATTGGGTACCGTAACCGGTCACTACAAGTTCATTTAGTCCAACGGTCTCTTCGCTCAATATTACATTAATAACAGATTTTCCTTCAATAGCAATTTGCTTATTTTTAAAGCCAATAAAGGAGAAGGTTAGCACATCTTTTACTGATGCTGTTTTAATTGAGTAATTTCCATTAATATCAGAAATCACCCCACTCCCGGCTGTTTTAACAATTACATTGACTCCTGTTAACGGCGAGCCTGTTTCATCGGTGATTTTTCCTGTCACTATATGATTCTGTGAAAATACATTCAGAGGAATAAATAACAAGGAAACAATCAACGTCAATTGCCCGATTTTTTTCAAAATGTATGAAAGCTGAATTCCGGACGTTTTTGAGTTTGTTTTGCGATTCATAAAGGTATTTGATTTAAAGTTAGTTGTATTATATTTAAATTGATTGGGTCGTCAATTTGAAGAATCCGATTTTTTCAAGGTCAACTTTTAATGCTGAATACTCTGAAGGACTGAAGACCTTATTAGGTAACCGGCATTCCCCGCAATCAATATCCATCAGTTTCATAATTGCTTTTCCGGCAACAACACCTCCTCCATATTTGACAAGGATATTCACAACCTCCACAGAAACCTGTTGTAGTTCGCGCGCTTTTAACTGATCACCGTTTTTAAAAGCTTCCCATAATTGCAGATAAACTTCCGGAATATAATTATAGGTACTGCCTATTGCCGATTCAACTCCCAGACTCAATCCTGCCAGTAATGTTTCGTCGGAACCATGCACAATGTCATAGCGACCTTCGTCCATCCTCATGCCTTTTTGCATTTCGTACAAATCGAAATGAGAAAACTTCACACCTGTAAAAGTTGGAATTTTTACTTTAGCAACACTAATAATGTTACTTACAGGGATGTTGACTCCTGTAAATCCTGGAATGTTGTAGTAGTAAAATGGTAGAGAAGGTGCTGCAGCTGCAATTTTTGCCAAAAAGTCAACCAGTATTTCGGCATTGCCGGGTTTGAAAAAGGAAGGGGCAAAAGCCGAAATTGCATAAATGCCCGTTTTTTCAGCATGTTTTGCCAACTCCATGCATTCTTCTATACAATTGCCGCCAATATGTGCAATAATTTTCAGCTTACTTCCAGCACACCGAACCCATTCTTCAAGTACCAGCATCCTTTCCTTTTTAGTCATAGAGATTCCTTCACCTGTAGTTCCGCAGATGAATACACCAGTAATCTTCGATGCAATCAGATAATCCGCATACTTTCCAATAGGTTCCAGATTCAGGCTTCCATCCGCATGCATTGGAGTGAACGGAGCCGCGATTAATCCACTCAGTTTTTTAATTTTCATTTTAATGCTTTTTTATTTAGTTCGTAAATTGTTAGTCTATTTGTACTGGCAGTGTTTTTACCAGGGAAAATTAAGCTGGCAATGTAGCCAACGATAAAGCACGATAAGAATCCGGTAGCTGCCAGGAAAAGCAAATGTACATGGGTGGTATTACTAAGCCATAACTGAATAACCGCACTTACAATCATCCCAATCAACGCACCGGTCGCATTGGCTTTACGGGTAAGCATCCCAAGTGAAAACAGTCCGCCAAGTCCACCCATTATAATACCCAATACCTTCTGAAATTCATCCCATAACGACATCACATCCATAGTAGCCATCATCACCGCAAACGAAATTCCGGCCATGCCTGCTACCAGGGTTGCAATACGGGCTACTTTCAATTGATTGGTGTTTTTTGACCAGCCAAACCTGAAGTGTACATCCACCGACCAGGCTGTAGCTGCCGAATTCATGCTGCTACTTAAGGTCGACATGGCTGCTGCAAATATTCCTGCGATTAATAAGCCTGTAATTCCGGCTGGCATTTCATTGAAAATAAAGGAAGGAAAAATTGCATCTCCTTCTGTCATCGAAAAAGTGAGCTTCTCAGGAAAGTGGTTGTAAAAAACATACAAAGCTGTTCCGATAAAGAAAAATATCAAAGTGGCCGGAAGTACTAAAACTGCATTCGTCCAAACACTTCTTCGTGCATCTCTTTCATCTTTTGTAGTTACATAGCGTTGTACCATCGATTGATCGGTACCGTATGTGGTAATATTAGCGAAAACGGATGCCAGTAATACTGTCCAAATTGTAGGATTGCTTAAATCGAATGCACTATCGCCCAGATTAAACTTGCCTGCCTTAGCTGCATCAGTGAGCAGTGGAAGAAAGCTCGAACCGGTTTCGTTTATTATTATCAGGATTGAAAGAAAAGCACCACCCAGCAGTACAATTACCTGGAATGCATCTGTCCAGATTACCGCCTCAATACCTCCCATGAGAGTATATAAAAGACTCAAAACGCCCATCAGACCGATGCACAGGAAAATGTCCATTCCGGTGATTACATTCAGTGCAATGGAGGGTAGAAAAAGCACAATCCCCATCCTGCCGACCTGAAATATTATAAATATAATACTACTGATCAGGCGAATAGTCAAACTGAACCGGAGTTCCAGGTATTCATAAGCTGTAGTAATGTTTAATCTGCGAAAAAAAGGTATAAACAGAAAGACGATAATAGGAGCCACGAGAACTATCCCAATATTCATAAAAAAGTAACTCCAGTCGGTAGCATACGCTTTTGCTGGTATTGCCATAAATGTTATAGCACTCAGGCCGGTTCCGAATACACTTAAACCTACTGCCCACCAGGGAACACGTCCTCCGCCTTTGAAATAGTCGTCAGAGTTTTTCTGTCGTTTCGAGAAATAATAACCCATCAATACCAGGACAAGAAAATACAGTACGATAACAAAGGTGTTCAATGCCCCAAAGGGTTTTATCGTCTTATTAACAGCAATTTCAAGTATATCAGCCGTTCTTACCCCGGGCATTATTTCCCCACTGGGAATGTATAGTTTATTGTTATGCTTTATAATATTGGAAGTTACCGGCACCGGATAGGGAGATTCAGATTGTGTATAAATGGTATTGGTAATGGTATGATAAACCAGTACAGCCCTGTTAAACCCGGGATGATTGTCGAGCTTAGCCATCCGTTGCTTATCAAGTGCAATCGCCAGACTATCATTGCCTGTATTATCACCGGTTATACGTTTTAAACTATCGGCTTTTTGCTTCAGAGCTTGTTCCTCCAACATTAATTTTCCATCAGTACCCCCGAAAAATAAAATATGATTGATACCCGAGGATATTGCTTGTCCGGCCATTACCGGAAATTTAGTCCGTTCATTGTCCAGCTTTTTCCATTGATTTAAACGGGGATTGTATTTATAACCGTCAGTTAATACTTTTACAGGAATGCCCGGTCCAAATTTTCTGCCACTAAACAGAAAAAAGCAGTTATCGTTTCCATCTGCCTGAGCTGCTGAAACAGCAAAAGCTCTTGACGGACCGGGCCAGGATGGTAAAGCAGTCCATCCTTTTTTTCGATTACTTAAATCTAAAACAAAGAAATGATTGGAAGTTTCTGAATCCATATCCTCAACGCCTCCGGCAATGTATATTTTATTGTCATTAAGGCTGCCTGTCATATGAGAAAGAGGAACTGGAAGTGGCTCCCAGTTGGATATGTTAATTTCTTCGTTTAGGATGGAAATCAAAAAAACTTCAGCAGACGATGCTTTTCCATCATTGCCCCCTATGCACAGTAGCCCTTCTTTTATAGGTATAGTGACACCATAAGCCAGAGGTTTTTTTAGTTCCTTGCTGGAAATTCTCCATTTGGAAACTGAAAAGTTGTATTCGTAAATTGCTTTCTGGTAGGTCTTTGTGCCTCCATACCAGGGCATGGCATCTAAAAAATTGGCCCCCCCTGCTATAATGAGTTTATTGCTGATTACACCGGAAAAAGCACCACCCACTCCAGGTTGAATATGTGTATTGTTCAATGCAGGAAGCTGTGTTAAAATCTTCCAGTCAAATGATTCAACCTTTTTTTCAACTGCATCTAATGAAGATGTAACTAAGAGTAGAATATATAGTAAAAATGATGGTAATTGTGTTTTTATGGCCATTTTAATAAGATTAGTTATTGTTGGTAACCAGAATTGTTTCGTTTCGTTTTAAAAATTCGTTATATACTGCAAAATGTTCTTCGATTGCTATCTGAAAGCCATTTTTGTCTCTCCCCCTGATAAGTTCAAATAAATCCATATGTGTGGGCTTAACTCTGCCGATAGTTTCATATTCCAGGTTGATTGGTTGAAATAATACACTGAATTTATCTTTTACAAAATTAGAAACAGGATACAGGATTTTTTGAAACTCAATGATGGTATTGTTACCTGTTATTTCGTATAATTTTGAGTGAAATTCAAATTCGCTCTGAGGTAAATATTCATTATTGTTATAAAGTACACCCCTTTTTACTATATCTTCCAATTCGCTAATGTTGTATTCATTCAGATTCTGAAAAATCATTCCCGTTATTCCTATTTCCAGTGCTATTCGTAATCCCAGGAGGTTGAACAAGGCTTCGTCGCCTAGAATTCGGGGATCAATCACTTTTTTCATTCCTCCCAGGATGGGTGGTTCCGACAAGGTCATGCCACGTTTTGGCCGTGACTCAATTAATCCCAGCATTCGTAATCTGCTTAATGCTTCTCTCAATACACCTCTACCCACACCTAAAGCTTCAGCAAGGTCAGCTTCGTTTGGTATGGCGCTGCCTGGCTGTAATTCATTTCTTTTAAAGTAATTGAGTAATATGTCTTCTACCTGATCAACCAGTGTGATTTTATTGGTATTAATTTTCAGTCTATTCATACATGTCGTATTTGTATGACAAATATAATCAAGAATGTTTAAATCTGACATAAAGCTGTGGGATATTAGCATTATTTAACGTTTGGATGCAATTATTCACAATCTATCAGTTGTGATCTGTTTGTCTTGTTTGTTGGATTGAAGGAATAAAATCTAAATATATGATGTTCTTAACGATGTTGATTTAAAAAAATCGTATATCCTGCAAAGTGATTTTCAAGTGCTTTTTGAAAACCTTTTTTATCTCTGTTTTTTAAATAACCAAGTAAATCGTTATGGGTAACCAGTAATCCTTCTTTTTTTAGTTTTTTGTTGATGGGCTCAAAAATAGCACTGAATGTATTTTTAACAAACAGTGAAACAGGATATATTATCTCCTGAAATTCTTTTACCGTTTTATTTCCGGCAATTTCAAATAATTTTGAGTGAAATTCATATTCGCTTGCGGGAAGATATTGGTTATTGGCAAACACAACTCCTCTGTTTACTATATCCTCCAACTGGCTTATATGCTCATCATTCAAATTTTGAAACACCATTGCAGAAATGCCAATTTCAAGAGCAATACGCAGTCCTAATAAATTGAATAATGCTTCTTCACCGAGTATTCTGGGATCAATTACTTTCTTAATTCCACCTAACAGAGTGGGTTCGCAAAAAACCATCCCCCTTTTAGGACGGGTTTCAATTAAACCAAGCATTCGTAACCGGCTTAATGCTTCTCGTAGAACACTTCTTCCTACACCCAGTGATTCGGCCAGCTCCATTTCCTTTGGTATAGGACTTCCGGGAAGAATATTGTTGTTTTTAAAGTAATCCAGAATTTTTTCTTCAACCTGATCCACTAATGTGGTTTGTGTATTTGTAAGTTTAAGTTTATCCATATATATATGTATGCTGAATTCAACTTGCAAATACAACTGAATTCTGATTAATAATTTGTTTAAATTTTTCGTTTGACATAAAGTCTTCCTCCTTCGCACCTCAGCAAAAATCAAGTACACTTGATGTTGCTCTCGGTTTGGCGTCGGTTGGTGTGATGTATCCAAGTCTTTTACGAGGTCGATTATTAAGGATGTTCTCAATCCATTTAATCTGCTTGTTGGTTACTTCACAAAATTCCGTACCTTTTGGGATATATTATTTACATGATTATCGGCTACACTCAACAAAATTCAAACAAGTTTGATTTTGTTTTCATTTGTACGATAATTGCCTAATAAGTCCATTTGTGTTTTCATTGGCACCACGTTCCCATGAGTGGTATGGTTTACAAAAATAGAATTTTATTTCCAATTTTTGTGCAATTTCCTCGT
>Ga0172371_10004598_pt1 | contig 20778 bp, 21 predicted proteins | sample Lak12m_FD_114543 | JGI IMG/M metagenome (GOLD analysis project Ga0172371, IMG submission 114543) | Freshwater microbial communities from Kabuno Bay, South-Kivu, Congo - kab_022012_12m | ecosystem: Environmental > Aquatic > Freshwater > Lake | place: Democratic Republic of the Congo: South-Kivu... | reverse complement strand
CCGCAGGTATACATAGAAGAGCTGCTTTCGGACTCGGGAAAGAAGCTTGAATCATGGCCTGTGGTGGCCGGGGCTTGGCAGGACTATTTGAAGACAGATCTGGCATCAGTGATAGAATCATTCATGAAATTTTTCCCTGTTCAGGCGGTTTGATGCTTTAACGGTATTCCGCGCTAATCTTCAGCGAATTTGCTTCTTTTTCTTGGGAAAATTATTGACCTTTCCTGCTGTGGCACATAAGATTTTGGCCATTTATTACGGAGTGATAACTAAGAGGGAGGATAAGTCATGTCAGCAGAGACGAACAGTTCGGGAGCGATAAGTGAGGTGCGTTCGGGGAGGTTGTTTGTAGCAAGTTGTTTTTCGCTTATTTCAACGTCAGTGGCATTCGCCGTGATCGGAGATATCATGGGGTCACTGAAAACGGCGTTCGTTTTGACGAACGAACAGGTCGGCCAGGTTGGCGGGGCGGCACTATGGGGCTTCACCCTTTCCATCATTGTCCTTGGCCCGTTGTGTGACGTGCTGGGAATGAAGAATCTGCTTCGTTTCTCGTTCCTATGTCATCTAGTCGGGCCGTTGCTGATGATGACGGCGCAGGGTTTCTGGCAGCTGTTTTCAGGCGCGCTGATTCTTGCGCTTGGCAATGGAACCGTTGAGGCTGCTTGTAATCCTCTTGTAGCCACGCTTTATCCTGATCGCAAGACGCAGATGTTTAACAGGTTCCACGTATGGTTTCCTGGAGGCATTGTGATTGGCGGATTGCTGTGTTTTGCCCTCGGACAGGCTGGAATCATGTCCTACAAGGTCAGGCTGGTCCTGATCCTTATTCCCACGATAATCTATGGAATTCTCTTTGTCGGGCAGAAGTTTCCTGTGACAGAGCGTGTACAGTCAGGCGTGTCATTCGGCGGAATGGTTGCGGCGACATTGGGCCGGCCATTGTTCATTATTCTTTTCCTCTGCATGGGTATTACGGGGTCGCTTGAGCTGGGGCCGAACCGCTGGATTCCTTCGATTCTCCAGGCGGGTGGAATGCACGGTATCCTGGTCCTGGTGTGGATATCCGGTTTAATGGCGGTTCTGCGGTTCTTTGCGGGGCCGATTGTTCACAGGCTTTCTCCGACAGGAATGCTGGTTACTTCGGCGATTCTTGGTGGAGTAGGTTTGTTCTGGTTGAGCTTTGCCGAGACAATGGGAATGGCGCTTGCATCGGCGACAATATTTGCTTTAGGCGTGTGCTATTTCTGGCCCACCATGCTGGGAGTTGTTTCCGAGCGCGTTCCCAAGGGAGGTGCGCTGGCCCTTGCGCTTATGGGCGGCATGGGAATGCTGGCTTCGGGTTCAGTGGCATCGCCCTGGCTGGGCAGTGTTGCCGACAAGTATCTGCCGGAAAAACTTGAGTATGCCCAGACAGTGACCGTGCTTCAGAATGTTGTTGATGTTTATACTCCTCAGGCCGCGGCAGCCAAGGATCCTTTCAAGGCAGAGATACAGGCTGCGGTAGATGATGCGCAGAAGATAATCAATGAGGCGAAAGCGTCAGGAACCAAACTGCCCGCCGGAACGGCCAATGCGTTGCGTCATGCCGAAAAGGCAGCAGCTTCTACTTCCGGTGCAAATGAGGTAAAAGAAGTCGTTGGCAAGGTTTCCGGTGTGCTAAACCCGGCCGACAACTATGGCGGTCGAATGGCGTTTCGCAAACTTGCTCCTTTATCCATAATAATCGTTGTAGTATTTGGCATATTATATGCTATGGACAGGAGCAGGGGCGGATATAAGGTGGAAAAGATAGGCGCATAAGAGAACACCCCGGATATCCGTATAAACAATAAAGTTGTATACTGCAAACGGCCCCTAGAATGGGGCCGTTTGACGTAAAGAGGCAGAGAAAGTAAGCTGATGTATTCGTTAACAAGAGTGAAAGGATATTGTGATATGAACAGGATCAAGTTTGTAATGACTGGTGTTCTGCTGACAGCGGTATTCATGGTGTTTGTGTGCGGTGCGCAGGAAGAGAAGAAAGAGGTATTGCAGTTGAAACTTCCCAAACCTCTTTTCATAGGTACGCCCACGAACATTAAGGGAGTGAACCTTGATCCTGTCAATAGGGGCAAGAAGCGCGCTGATTTCATGGTTCCGGCCGGTACTGTTCTCCTGTCGGCAAAGAAACCTGTTACGTCGAGCGATTCTGCCCCGGTTGTCGGCACTCTTGACCAGGTGACTGACGGGGACAAGGAAGGCTCCGATGGAAGTTTTGTGGAGCTTGGTCCCGGCAAGCAGTGGGCCCAGATTGATCTTGGTGCGCCGTGCAGCATTTACGCGATTGTGATCTGGCACTACCACAGCATGGCCAGGGTATATCGCGATGTGATCGTCCAGGTTGCTGACGATGCCGACTTTATCACCAATGTCAGGACGCTGTTCAATGATGACAACGACAACAGTTCCGGCATGGGCGTTGGCAAGGACTACGAATATGTCGAGACTTCTGACGGAAAGTTGATTGACGGAAAGGGCGAAAAGGCCCGTTATTTAAGGTTGTACAGCAATGGTAACACGGCCAATGAGATGAACCACTATATTGAAGTGGAAGTCTTCGGCAAGCCGGTTGCGAAATAGTATTGAGTTCAGCATTGGCGCCCGGTGCATCGGGCGCAAAGCTGTTATTGATGAAATCCAGCCTGATACAGGCGGTTCTCGCTATACTCATTATCGGCGTGGCGCTTGCTTTCCGTCTGCCCGGCCTGAACCTGCGCCCCATGCACCATGATGAGGCCAACCAGGCAGTCAAGTGCGGGGTTCTCCAGGAGACCGGTGTTTACCGTTATGATGCCGGCGACCATCATGGTCCCAGTCTCTATTACATTACGCTCCCGTTTGCATGGATGACGTCGGGAAGGAATTTTGCCGGGACCTCGGAGTCGACATTCCGCCTGGTTCCCGTGATCTTCGGCATCGGAGCAATTATTCTTCTCCTGCTGTTCAGGGAAGGGATGGGACGTCCTGCGCTTCTTGTGAGCGCAGGACTCATGGCAATCTCGCCGGCCATGGTTTATTACAGCCGCTTCTATATCCAGGAAATGCTTCTTGTGTTCTTCACTCTTGGCGCCGTTGCGGCCGGCTGGCGGTATTTCAAGCGCCGGACGGTACTGTGGGCGGCTGCAGCAGGTTTCTTTGCGGGGATGATGTTTGTAACAAAGGAAACTGCGGTCATTGCTTATGCCGCAATGGCTGGTGGACTATTGCTGACGTATTTCCGGGAGCGCGGAAGGGCCGGGGTGCAGGCTGATGCTTACGGCAGTACGCAAAAAGTGCCTACAGGAGTACTCGATTCAGGGCATATTCTGGCTTTCCTGGCAGCTGCTGTAGTTGTTTCGGTGATATTTTTCTCGTCTTTTTTCACGAACTGGAAAGGGCCGTTGGATGCCATTATCGCCTTCAAGGGATATGCCGGTAAATCCGCTGGAAGTTCGCATGAACATCCGTGGTATTATTACCTCCAGCTCCTTGCGTTCTGGAGAACAGGCCCGGGTCCGGCATGGAGCGAGGGGCTGATTCTCCTGCTTGCCCTCGCGGGTGCGATCGCCATTTTCCTTAACAAAGCTGCGGGCGACCGGTTGTTCCTGCGGTTTCTGGCGGTTTATACTATTCTGATTACAGCGGCCTATTCGGTTATTCCGTACAAAACGCCGTGGTGTCTTCTTTCATTCCTTTCCGGAATGATCCTGCTGGCGGGCGTTGGTGCAATTTCGCTCTTTACAATGTTCCGTGCGAACTTCGGGAGGATGGTTGTCGTTGTCCTGCTGGTTGCCGGAGGCGTTAACCTGGCGCGGCAGTCGTGGGGCACGAATTTTGTTTACCAGTCAGATCCCCGTAATCCCTATGTTTATTCGCATACCGTCGGTGTTTTCATGAGGCTGGTTGAGAGGGTGGAGACATTGTCGCTGATACATCCGGAGGGAAAGAAGATGTTGATTGCGGTCATAGCTCCGCCTTCCGAGACATGGCCGCTGCCGTGGTACCTGCGCGGATACGGAACGACTGGTTACTGGGTGGATGCAAAGGATTTGCCGGAGGGGATTCATCCTGCGATTGTCGTGGCTTCTGCCGGCCAGAAGGATCCGGTGCGTTCGCGGCTGGCGGGTGATTACCAGGAAGAATACTACGGCTTGCGACCCGATGTTCTGTTGACTGTTCTTATCAGCCGTGACCTCTGGGATAAGTTCATCAGCGAGGGCGGTGTGGCTGGTGTCGAAAAGAAGTACGGGCTGCCGGTTCCTGCTCCATCCCGTTAATTTATTACCGAAATATTCTCCATCCGGCAAACGTCTATATAGTGGACGTTTCAAGCAAGAAACAGGAATCCAAAAGGAGAAGGATATGAGAGTGCCAAGCGAAACGTATAACAGGCAGTTGGTTAAAATCCGACACGGTCAAAGCATTAAGGTTGTTATGACTGGTGTTATGATGGCTGCGGTGTTTGTGTGCAGTGCGCAGGAAGACAAGAAGGTGGCGTTGCCGATCACGCTGCCAAAAGCTTTGTTTGAAGGTACGCCAGGCGGGATCCAGGGAGTCCGCCTTGATCCCGTCAACAAGGCAAAAAAGAGAGGGGCTTTCATGGTCCCAGCCGGTACAGCGCTTCTATCGTCAAAGAAGACAGTTACAGCAAGCGATCCTGTAACTCTTGTAGGAACCCTTGACCAGGTGACTGATGGTGACAAGGAGGGCGCTGATGGAAGTTTCATGGCGCTTGGGCCGGGCAGTCAGTGGATACAGATTGACCTTGGTTCGACGGAGAGTCTGTATGCGATTATGGTCTGGCATTACCACAAAATGGCGAGGGTGTATCGTGATGTGGTTGTCCAGGTTGCCGATGACGCCGATTTTATCACCAATGTCAGGACGCTGTTCAATAATGACAGCGATAACAGTTCGGGGCTGGGTATTGGCAGGGACTACGAATACATTGAGACGAATGAGGGCAAGTTGATTGACGGGCGCGGGGAGAAGGGCCGTTACGTGAGACTTTACAGCAAGGAGAATACGGCTGACGGGGCTAATCACTATATTGAAGTGGAGATATACGGCAAGCCGGCTGTGAAATGATTAATGAGGTTTGATTTCGGTTTTCTTCCGCCGGCATATCCTTGTCTTGACATGGGGTATGGGGTGTGATAATTCCGCGCGCCATGTCAAAAAATAAGGCCAACAGTCTTATGGTCAGGACTCCGGCTAAGGTGAACCTGTATCTGCGTGTTGTTGGCAGGCGCGATGATGGTTACCATGACATTGAAAGTATCCTGGTTCCTATCTCTCTTTTCGATGTTATCCGGCTTGAGAAGACTTCAGGGGTCATTGACTTGATTTATACAAAGACCGGCAGTGTTTCGACCGATTCGATTGCCGGAGAGAAGATGGAGACCAATCTGGCTTTCAGGGCTGCCGTTGAGTTGAAAGCGGCGACGGGTTATTCCGGCGGGGTGGTCATAGGGCTTGAAAAGAACATTCCGATCGGCGGGGGTCTCGGGGGAGGCAGTGCAGACGCAGCCGGAGTATTAATAGGCCTGAATGAGCTCTGGGGGACGGGTCTTTCCAGTGCGGAATTGATCGAGATTGGCGCTAAATTGGGGTGTGATGTACCTGCGTTGGTCCATGGCGGACCGGTGTTGATGAAGGGGGCAGGGAACCTGGTTTCGAAGGTTTCCATACCTCCGGGGGAGAAGAGTTCCTGGTGGCTGGTGCTGGTAAATCCGGGATTTGGGGTGTCAACCGGGGATATTTATTCAAGATACAGCTTATCCTTGACTTCTCCGCCAATTCCCATTAAGCATATCCGTTCTGCGCTGAAAGAAGCAGACGCGAATCTGGCAGTAGAGGGCCTGTTTAATGCTCTGCAAGAGACGGTATTTCAAAAATATCCGTTAATTGAAATGATTGCAGAGAACCTCAGGAAAGCTGGTGCTTCCGGAGTTCTTGTGTCGGGCAGTGGCGCGTCGATTTTCGGGATAGCGCATGATGAAAAGAATGCGCGTGAGATAAGCGGGCGTGTCCGGCAGTTACCGGGCTATTCTATTTGGAGCAGTGTGGTGAGGATATTGCCCGATGGTGTAATGGTAGCACACGGCCCTTTGGAGGCCAGAGTCTAGGTTCAAGTCCTAGTCGGGCAACCAGCGGCACCGACATGGATGGGGATTTTGATTTCATGATTCAAGAGACTGATGATATGAAAATATTTACGGGAAGTGCGAATCCGGAACTTGCCGCCAAGATAGCGGGTTTTCTCAAGACCTCGCTTGGGCAGGTTGACGTCAGTCGCTTTCCTGATGGAGAGCTTCATGTGAAGTTCCTTGAGAACGTCAGGGGCAAGGATATTTTTATTGTCCAGCCGATCTGTTATCCGCCCAACGAGACGCTGATGGAGCTCCTGATAATGATTGATGCGGCGAAGAGGGCGTCGGCGGCGAGGATTACGGCGGTGCTGCCGTTTTACGGTTATGCCCGCCAGGACAGGAAGGACCAGCCGAGGGTCCCGATTACGGCAAAGCTTGTTGCCAACCTCCTGGTTGCTGCCGGTGCGAACAGGATACTGGGCATGGATTTTCACGCCCAGCAGATACAGGGCTTCTTTGACATCCCTGTTGATCATCTTTATGCGATGCCAGTCATGGTGAAGTACCTGCAGGAAAAGAAAATCAAGAATCCGGTGGTTGTTTCTCCTGATTCCGGCGGAGTCAAGATGGCGGTGGCTTATGCCCAGATGCTGCATGCGGGGATCGCGCTGGGCGCGAAGATCCGCAAGGGCGCAAACGAGGTTGAGGCCATGAATATCGTGGGAGATGTTGACGGGTGCACTGTCATAATGGTCGACGACCTGACCTCGACGGCCAGGACGCTGTGTGAAGCCTCCAAACTTCTGAAGAAGCACGGGGCAAAAGACATCTATGCGGCCGTTTCTCACGGGATGCTCGGGCCCGATGCGGTCAAGCGCCTGGAAGAGTCGTCGATTAAGGAGTTGATTGTCACAGACAGTATTCCGTTGAAGTACAGTGGGAAGTTTCCAATAACCGTTCTCACCGTGGCAGAGTTGCTGGGTGAGGCAATAATAAGGATCCACGAGAACCGTTCGGTCACCTCGTTGTTCAAGCTATAAGCAGTCGGGAGAAGTCATGTCTAAGGAAATGAAGATAACGGCGCAGAAACGTTTGGTGTCGGGAAGCAGTTCGGTTCAGCGCATTAGAAAGCAAGGATTACTTCCCGGGATTGTCAATACCACCAAGGGCGAGTCGAGGCTGATTCAGATGAATCGCCATGATTTCGACATGTTCCTTCGTGACCATAGAAGCGAGAGCCTGATTCTCGACCTGGAGGTTGAAGGCGACAAGATGCGGAAGGTCCTGCTTAAGGAAGTTCAGCATCATCCGGTTTCGGACATGATCATGCATGTTGATTTTCTTGAGATTTCGATGACCAAGAAGATGCGCGTTGACATCCCGATAAGGCTTGTAGGCGAGCCTGTTGGTGTCACTTCTGAGGGCGGAGTTCTTGATCAGCTCATCAGGTCGGTGGAAGTTGAGTGTTTGCCGGGTGACTTGGTTGAGGGGATTGAAGTTGATGTTTCAGCGCTTAAGGTTGGCGATGCCATAATGGTCAGCCAGATCAAGGTTGATCCGAAACTGCATATCCTTACAAATGGTTCTGTTGCGGTGGCCAATGTTTCGATACCCAAGGTCATTGAAGAGGTTGTTGAAGAAGCGGCTGCAACGCCTACAGAGCCTGAAGTTATCGGCGCCAAGAAGGAAGGTGAGGAAGGCGAAGAGGGTGAGGAAGGCGCCGGCGAAGAGGGCAAGGAGAAGGCTTCAAAGGAAAAGGGTGCAGGTAAGGAAGAGAAGGGCGCACCTGGGGACAAGAAGGCTCCGGGTGACAAGAGGGCGCCGGCTGCGGCCGACAAGAAGGCGCCGGCTGCCGATAAGAAGGCGCCAGGCAAGGAAAAGAAGGGGTAAGGCACAGATTACGGATAAAGGTGTGAAGGTCATTGTCGGACTGGGTAACCCGGGAAAGCAATACGAGAACACGCCGCACAATGCGGGTTTTTCCGTAGCGGATGAGCTGGCTGAAAGGCTGGAGTGCAGTTTCAGGAAGAGTTTCCGGTTCAGCGCGCGAACGGCCAAGGCGCTGTACAAAGAAGAAGATATATTGCTGGTTAAGCCGGAAACGTATATGAATAGAAGCGGCCACGCGGTGGCCCCGATCGTAAAATACAGGGGCGCCAGGCCGGAGGAAATGATAGTGGTGCTTGATGACGCCGACCTGGAGACCGGGCGATTGCGTATCAGGAGCAAGGGCGGCAGCGGCGGGCACAAAGGGCTTGAATCGATCATTGAGTGTGTCGGCAGTGAAGAGTTTGTAAGGGTAAGGATAGGAATCGGCAGGGACAGCGGTAATGACCTGGTGGAACATGTTCTCAAGCCGTATTCGGCGGGAGACAGGAAGAGGATGGCGGAAGTTTACAGGCTGGCCGGGGATGCGGTGATGTGCATAATTGATTCAGGAATATCGGAAGCGATGAACAGGTTTAACGGAGTAAAAATTGAGGTTGAAAACACAGAAAAAACGCGGGGGAGAGAGTAGTTGAAAACATACGAAGCAATATTTATTTTCTCGAGTTCAATGAAGGAAGATGTCCTTCAGAAAACCCTGGAGCAGATCCAGGGAGAGATAACCAAGCTGAATGGGACGATTAAAGAAGCGCGGGTATTGGGAAGAAGGCAGTTTGCCAGGCCGATGAAGAAACAGGACTCCGGGCAGTATGCCAGGGTTGATTTTCAGCTGGCGCCGGGCAGTCTTTCCGCCCTGCAGTCAAGATTCAAAATGAACGAGTCTATTTTTCGCCTGCAGATAATTGCTGCAGATGAGGTTACACGCAATTACAGCCGGCGGGTTCCGGCTGGAGAGGATGGGCTGGATGGCATCGCTTAACAAAGTTTTCCTGATAGGTAATCTGACCAAGGACCCAGAGGTGCGTTATACTCCGGCAGGGAAGGCTGTTGGCGATTTGAGGATGGCAGTCAACAGGAAGTTCAAGACGGCAGACGGCCAGGAACGTGATGAGACATGTTTTGTCGGTATTGTTGTCTGGGGCAGGCAGGCGGAGACCTGCGGCGAGTATCTGCACAAGGGTTCCCCGGTTATGGTCGAGGGCCGTTTGCAGTACGAGGAATGGGAGAAGGATGGAAAGAAGAACAACCGGTTACGGGTTGTAGCCGAGCGAGTGCAGTTCATGGGCGGACCGAAGTCGGGAGAACCCCGTGCGGCACGTGGTTCTGAAGGGGCGAAGAAGGGGGCGGATGCTGGCGTGCCGGAAGAGATAGCGCCAGACAGCGCGCCAGTGGATGAAGATAATCTGCCTTTTTAGGCGGACAGGGTGTTTGTTAGCAGGAGGTTTTTAAAGACCATGCCAGGTAGAAGAAGAAATGAAAATTACGGTGAGAGGAACGAGCTTCCGCTGATCAGGAAGAAATCGCGACATTTGGAAGGCGTCAGTGATGTTGATCCTTATGATTATGACCTTATCAGGAAGTTTGTGACAGAGCACGGTAAGATAATATCGTCGCGAATCAGTGGTGCGTCGGCAAAACAGCAGAAACAGATTAAAAGAGCAGTGCGTCGTGCCCGTGTTTTGGGCCTGATTCCCTGATGTCTTGTTGCTGATAATAATTTCTTTAAGGTTTTGAACGGGGGTTTGTTTATGAGTAAGGAAGTTCTTTTGATGGCCGATGTGTCCGACCTCGGCTCCGAGGGTGATGTCGTCAAGGTTTCGGAGGGGTATGCGAGGAATTACCTCCTGCCCAGGAGTCTTGCTGCGCCGGTTACCGCTGCGACAAGGAGGCGGCTTGAGAAGATCAGGAAAGAACGGGAGAATGTCCGCCAGGTCGAGTTAGCTGTAGCCCGGGAGCTGGCGGCCAAGCTGGAGAAGATTTCTTGCACGATACCGGTGAAGGCCAAGGAAGAAAAACTGTACGGCTCTGTTACGGTTAATGATGTTGTGGATGCCCTTAAGGCAAACGGGGTCCAGGTGGACAAGGCCCAGGTGCTTCTTGCAGAACCCATCAAGGAGCTTGGTGTTTTTGAAGTAAAGATCAAACTGCATGCTGATGTGGAAGCTACCATCAAGGTGTGGGTCGTTGAGGAATAACCGAAATGGCCATGGAATCCGTCTCTCCGCAGCCTGTTTCAAGAACGGGCCGGGTGCCGCCGAATAGCGAAGAAGCTGAACGCGGCGTGCTGGGGTCGGTACTGTTGGATTCCTCAAGGGTGATGGATATCTGCGTTGAGCGTCAGCTCATTCCTGAATCATTTTATTTTCCAGCCAACAGGATTGTATACGAGGCCATGCTGGATCTCGCCAAGCAGGCGATGGCCATTGACATTGTTACTGTCACCGAAAAGCTCAAGACATCAGGCAGTCTTGATGCCATTGGCGGAACGGTATACCTGGACCGCCTGATAGACTCAACACCAACGGCGGCGCATGCAGAGTATTATGTCGACATAGTGCGCCAGAAGCATCTCCTGCGTGCCATCATTTCCTGTGCAAGGGATGCCGAAAATTCCTGTTATGAAACCGAGGAGGGCGCCGATCTCACGCTGAGCAAGGTTGAGCAGGCTTTCCTTGATATCACCGAGCGCCAGCATGGGAACATTATGCCGTGGACAACCGCGGTCAAGCAGACCATGGAGCACATAGAAAATATCCTGGTTTTGCGCAAGGGACTGAGCGGCATATCGACCGGATTTATAAACCTCGACAAGATACTCCAGGGGCTGAGGCCTGGAGAACTGACTATTCTTGCCGCGCGTCCTTCGATGGGAAAGACGTCGCTTGCGATGAATATCGCGGAAAACGTGGCGCTTGGCAGGGGTGGTGACAAGACACCGCGGCCTGTCGGGATTTTCAGCCTTGAAATGTCGCACGAAGCCCTCACCATGCGCATGCTGTGTTCGCATGCGGAAGTTCCTGCTTTTAAACTGGCCGGTGGATTAGTGGCCGCGAGCGCGCATGGGAAGCTTATCCAGGCTGCTTCAGTGTTAATGAAGGCCCCTATATTCCTTGATGATACTGGAGGCCTGGACATACTTGAACTCAGGGCCAGGGCCCGCCGCATGAAGAAGAAGCAGAACATAGAACTGCTCGTGATTGATTATCTCCAGCTTCTGCATTCCTCCGAATACGCCCGGCAGGGGAAGCAGGTCGAGACGGCCCACATATCGGGAAACCTGAAGGCCATGGCCAAGGAACTGAGACTGCCGGTGCTTGTGCTCAGCCAGTTGAGCCGTGCCCCGGAGCAAAGGGATAAACTCGGTAAGCCCAAGTTGTCCGATCTCAGGGATTCCGGAGCGATAGAACAGGATGCCGACGTGGTGTGCATGCTGAGGCGGCCGTGCAAGTATCCTGAAGATGAGCAGCAGAATGACCAGACGCTTGCCATCGTAGACGTGGCAAAGCACCGCAATGGTCCGACCGGCCCGGTGGATCTCAATTTCGAAGAGGAATTTACCCGGTTCAGGGACAGGGAGCACGGGGTGGATGAAGAGGCCGTGGGTGCGGATGGGGTTGCGGAGGGGATTGCGGATGCGGAAGTGGAAACCTGATGATGCGAGCAAGAATCATAGCCGGAATTTTTGTGATGCTGTTCGCATTCATGCCTTCCGCCCGGTCTGCGCCGACTGTCAAAGAAATTGTCATAAAGAACACCGGCGCCGGACAGGTTGAAGAAGGCTTTGTCCTTGCACAGATTTCGCTTAAGCCGGGAGCTGAATTAGACAGTTCGATCCTGAATAAGGATGTGAAAACGCTGTCTGCTTCCGGCCGGTTCTCGTGGGTTGGGGTGGACATTGAGCCTATTGACGGCGGCGTGCGGGTAATCCTCTCAATACGCAACAAGCTGCTTCTTGTGAAGCCGGTAACCGTCAGGGGCTGCGAATATTTCTATGACAACAAGATACTCGACCTGATGGGACTCCAGCCGAATGATCTGGTTGATGACCAGGTTATGGGGGTTCGTGTACAGGCGGTTATTGAAAAGTACCGCAAGGACTATTTCCCTGATGTCAAAGTTACCTGGAAGATAACCGAACTTGACCATGCCAGGGGTACTGCAGAGGTGGCTGTAACTGTTGAAGAAGGTAATAGATCTCTGGTAAAGAAGGTTGAATTCTCGGGAAACAAAGTGATTTCTTCGGGTGCGCTCAGGAAGTGCATGAAACAGCCCGCTTTCTGGAATCCCTGCTGGTGGCTCAGGAAGCGGAGTTATGACGAGGGGGAGTTTGAGTCCGCGAAGGCCGAGATATTCAGGCTCTACCTGGCGGTGGGGTATAGAGATGCGAAGGTTTCCATTTCTGAAGTCCCGTATGATCAGCATGCCAACCTCAAGGTTGTCGTCAAGATAGACGAAGGACCTCTTTACAGGTTTGACAAGATGTCTGTGCGCGGAGCCAAACTGTTTCCCGAGAACGCATTTAACTCCATGCTTGCCAGGAAAGGTCAGCCTGCGTCTGACGAGGCCATGAGGGCATCTTGTCAGGCTATACAGGATTTCTACGGGAGCCGCGGGTACGTTGACTGCTCGGTCAGGCCGGTACTGGATACGGATGACATAAATCGGATTGTCAATGTTGACCTGGTTGTGACTGAAGGTACGCCGGCCAGGATTGGAAACATCAAGATAGAGGGCAATACGAAGACAAAGGACAAGGTGATCAGGCGTGAGGTACTTGTCTATCCGGGCGAGATATTTAACGAGGTCAAGGTGAAGAGGAGCGAGAAGATTCTTAACAACCTGGGTTATTTCAAGACTGTCAGCAGTTATCCCGTCAAGACGCTGGTTCCGGATGTTAAGGACCTGATTTTCGAAGTTGAAGAGAAATCGACCGGGCAGTTTGGAGTCAGTGCGGGTTTTTCCAGCATAGATAAGGTGATGGGCATGGTTGAGCTCTCGCAGGCTAATTTTGCCCTGTTCGGGTGGCCGTATTTTACAGGTGCCGGCCAAAAGTTGAAGTTGAGCGCCTATTTCGGTTCGGTAAGGAAATATTACGAGATTTCGTTTATCGAGCCGTGGTTCCTGGATCGCAAGCTTTCGTTCAAGACGGACTTGTTCTGGAGCGAGGTCAGCTACACTGATTACACATTGTGGAGCAAGGGAGGAGCCATTACGTTCGGCAAGCCGATTACGAAGGTTGATCGTATAGAGCTCCAGTATGGAATTGAGAAAGAGGGCCTCAGTGACATTGCCGACACGAACGCATATGTTTCAATCAACACTGGAGATCTTTACTACTTCAGCAACGAAAAAGATGCTTTCAAAAGCAGCGTAAAATTGACGCTGGTGCATGATACCAGGGACAGCGCGTTTCTGCCGACCAGGGGTAACAGGACCGGTATTTTCGCCGGTATTTCAGGCGGCATCCTTGGACTGGATACCGATATTTACCAGCTGGGCGCTTCAATGAACCAGTATGTGCCATTGTGGCTTGGTCATGTTCTCTGTTTTCGCGCCCGGTGTGAAGTCGTGGATTCGTACTCCGACACGGAAGAGGTCCCGATCATGGACAGGCTTTTCATCGGAGGGGGGCGCACACTCAGGGGTTTTGACTATCGTGATGTCGGTCCAAAAGCCATCTCGCAGACAGATTATAACAGCGGTAATTTTACCGGGACCCACAGGCCGATCGGAGGTAAGACTTTTGCCATGGCGACCGCGGAATACACCATACCGGTGGTTTCCAGTGTTAGGCTTGCGTTGTTTTTTGATGTAGGCAATGTGTGGTCAGATGCGTATGATTTCCAGTTTGACAATCTTGCGATGAGTACCGGGGCGGGATTGAGGCTTGATTTTCCGGGCTTTCCCATAAAGATTGACTATGGATGGGTCACGCATAAGGATGAGAGCATTACGGATAAGGCCCCATGGGTGATCTGGATAGGTCCAGACTATTGATGCAGGGTAAAAAAACAAGAATAAGGAGCAGGTGAGTATTATGAAAATCATAAAAGTGATGTATGTTGCCGCTGCCATTTCTACCGCGATGTTTGTTTCCGGTGCATGGTGCGCCGAGACGAAAATTGCGGCAGTGGATATGGGCCGGGTTATGAAGGCGTTCAATGACACCAAATCCGCTGAATCATTCCTGGAGAAACAGGTGGAGGAATTTGAGGCGGAACAGAAGGATATGATAGCCGAGCGGGACAAGCTGAGGAAAGATTTTGAGTCTGCCCGCGAAAGCGCCAAGGACAAGGCGTTGAGCGACAAGGAGCGGGAAAGCAAAATGGATATTGCGGAAGAAAGGCTCAATGCTCTCCGTGACTGTGAGCTTAAGATCCGTGACAAAGTGAACCAGCGGCAGAAAGAGATTTCTGACCACAAGATCAGGCTGCAAAGACGCATTGTGGGAAAACTTCGTGAAATTATAGCGAAATATGCCGTGGAAAAGAATATAACCCTTGTCCTGGATTCCTCAGCCGTGGCCATAAGCGGTGTTGATACGGTTGTTTACAGCAAGGAGTCTCTGGACATTACCGAAGATGTCCTTAAAGTAATAAATGTCGCTGTGCCGGAGAAATCGGAGAAGTCCGGGAAGCCCGAGCCGGCAGACAGGAAAAAGTAGGGCGGGGTTAAAATTATGCCATTGACGGTGGGAGATATTGCGAAAAAGATCGGCGGCCGGCTGGAAGGCAAAGGAGAAGCTGTTGTTTCCGGCATGGCTGGGCTTGAGGACGCACAGCCGGGAGATATTTCCTTCCTTGCGAATCCGAAGTACGCGTCCCGGGTTGCTGATACAAAAGCCGCGGCTGTTATCGTAAATGAGGGTTGGAACGGGACGGCAAGGTGTCCTGTCATCCGTGTAAAGAATGCCGATGCTGCGTTTGCCATGATTGCCCTGATGCTTGCCCCGCCGCCGGTTCTTTCTGCTCCGGGTATTCATTCGACCGCGGTAATCGCCCCCGATGCGAAGATCGGGAATAACGTCAGCATCGGGCCTTATTGTGTAATTGAAAAAGGCGTTAAGGTTGGAGACGGCACAATCCTGTTTGCAGGTTGTTACCTGGGACAGGAAACGGTCGTAGGCAGGGACTGCAGGTTCTATCCGCATGTTACAACCAGGGAATATACAAAGATCGGGGACAGGGTCATTATCCACAACGGTGCGGTTATAGGGAGTGATGGGTTTGGGTATTCCATGGAAGGGAAACAATGGAAGAAGATTCCGCAGGTTGGCCTTGTGGAGATTGGTAACGATGTGGAGATCGGGGCGAATACGACAATTGACCGTGCGCGGTTCGGGAAGACCATTATTGCCAACGGTGTCAAAATAGACAACCTTGTCCAGGTTGCGCATAACGTGAGAATAGGCGAGAACACGGCAATAGCTGCCCAGGCCGGAATTTCAGGAAGTACAAGGGTGGGATCGAACGTGCAGATAGGCGGCCAGGCCGGCTTCGCAGGTCACCTGGACATAGGAGACAACTCGGCGGTGGGTGCACAGGCCGGCGTCACGAAAGATGTTCAGCCTGCAACTTTTGTGACGGGTTATCCCGCAATGGAACATACCAAGTCGGCGAAAATGCATGCTCATTTGGCACGTATTCCGGAAATGAAACAAGAGATTAAAGAGATAGACAAAAGGTTAAGTAATCTTGAAGCCAAAGGGGAAGAGGGAGTGAAGAAATGAAAGTTCTTGTTACCGGCGGAGCCGGTTATATAGGCAGTGTTACAACGGAGATGCTACTCAACGACGGGCATGAAGTTGTTGTATTTGACAACCTGGAGCGTGGTCACCGCCGGGCCATTGACAAGCGCGCGGCTTTCCGCAAAGGCGACCTGAGGGAAAAGGACAGGATTTTCAAGGTTATGTCCGATATAAAGCCCGACGCGGTCATGCACTTTGCCGCTTACGCGCTGGTTCCGGAATCAATGAAACAGCCGGAAATCTACTTCCGTAACAATGTGGTTGGCGGCGCTAACCTTGCGGAGGCAATGCTTCGTGCGGGTGTCGGGAAGATAGTCTTTTCCTCAACCTGTGCCACATATGGTCAGCCCGAGAAAGTCCCGATTACTGAGGCTGTTCCCCAGAAACCGACCAATCCTTATGGTGAATTAAAGCTGGCGTTTGAGAAGATTCTGGGCTGGTACCATGAACTGCACGGCATGACCACGGTATTCCTGCGTTATTTCAATGCATGCGGTGCCACGGAGAAATTCGGGGAGGACCATGATCCTGAGACGCATATCATTCCCATCATCATGCAGGTGGCTCTCGGGCAGAGGAAGAAAGTGCTAATTTACGGTGATGATTACAAGACTCCTGATGGGACATGTTTAAGGGATTACATCCACATTGTTGACCTTGCCCGGGCGCATATTCTTGCGCTGAAGGGTAATTATTCCGGTCCATTTAATCTTGGAACCGGCACCGGCTGTTCTGTCAGGGAGGTAATAGAGACAGCCAGGGAGATTACCGGCCATCCGATTCCGGAGGAAGTAGCGCCACGCAGGGCGGGTGATCCGGCGCGTCTTGTAGCGGGTGCGGAGAAGGCCCGGAAGATTTTGAAATGGAAACCGAAATACGGTGACCTGGATGTCATAATTGAAAGCGCCTGGAACTGGCACCGTGCCCATCCCCGCGGTTACAATGACTAGGAGTTGTTCCTGCCATTTATGGTTCATCAACTCAGATTGGAAAGAAAAATTGGCCGGCTGCTTGCGAGCCGGGGGCTGAAGCTGGCAGTTGCCGAATCGTGCACAGGCGGACTGGTCGGGCACAGGATCACCTCTGTTGCCGGCAGTTCAGGTTATTTTACCGGCGGCATTATTGCTTATTCTAACGAGTTGAAAGTCTGCTGTCTTGGTGTAAAGACCTCTGTTCTCAGTAAGCACGGGGCAGTGAGCCGTGAAGTTGCTCTTCAGATGGCAGACGGGGCAAGGAAGCTGACCGCGGCAGACCTGGCGGTGGCTGTTACAGGCATTGCCGGTCCCGGCGGAGGCAGTCCGGGCAAGCCGGTTGGTCTTGTTTATATTGCAGTGGCGGGTGGAGGAGGTAAAAAGCAGGTTCAGCGGTTCATGTTCAAAGGTAGCAGGGCTGAAATCAAGAATGCCGGCAGTCAGGCGGCTCTCAAAATGTTAGTTCATTTTCTTGAAAAGAAAGGCGGCTGTTGATTATGAAAAAGACAGAGGGAAAAGAGGACACTAAAGATGGGAAAGGATATCCAACAGAGTTAAACGCAGTTCTTGAACAGATAAAGAAAGAATTCGGCGATGGTGCGATAATGCGGATGGGGGAAAGCGAATCAGACAAAGAAATTCCCTTCATTTCCACCGGGTCGTTTTCCCTGGACCTTGCCCTGGGTGTTGGCGGCCTGCCGCGCGGCAGAGTCGTGGAAATATTCGGACCGGAATCATCTGGAAAGACGACGCTGGCTTTGCATGTGATTGCCAATGCGCAGAAAGCCGGAGGCCTTGCGGCATTTATTGATGCCGAGCATGCCATGGATCCGGGTTATGCCAAGAAAATAGGTGTAAACCTTGACGACCTCCTGGTTTCTCAGCCGGCATCCGGCGAAGAAGCCCTTCAGATTGCGGAGACCCTGATAAAGAGCAATGCTCTCGATGTGGTTGTTATTGATTCTGTTGCCGCGCTGGTTCCGAGGGCGGAACTTGAAGGCGCCATGGGCGATTCGCATATGGGCCTCCAGGCCCGTTTGATGTCTCAGGCGCTGAGGAAACTGACGGCGGCAATTGCGACATCCAAGACCCTCTGTGTTTTTACCAACCAGATACGGGAGAAAATAGGGGTGATGTTCGGCAATCCCGAGACCACGCCAGGCGGGCGCGCGCTGAAGTTTTACTCGTCAGTCAGGCTGGATATACGCAGGATTGCGGCGATCAAGGAAGCGTCCGGCAAGGTAATAGGCAATCGGACGAGGGTTAAAGTGGTCAAGAACAAGGTCGCGCCGCCTTTCACCGAGGCTGAATTCGATATCATGTACGCGCGCGGGATCTCATGGGAAGGTTCGGTACTTGATTCCGCCGTAGCGCTTGGCATTGTCACAAAGCGCGGTTCCTGGCTCTCCCTCGGCGGAGATCAGATCGGGCAGGGGCACGACGGTACCAGGGAGGCGATGGAGAAGGATCCTGAGCTGACGAAAAAAATAGTTGAGCAGGTAAAGGCAAAGATAAAGGCCGGCGGGGTACCCAAGGCGGAGTAAGCCTGCCTGTATGCGGATTCGCGGTCTGTAACAGAACAGAATCTGTCCCGGCATCCGGGAGAACTGTAACCTGCGGATAATTTGGTTCTTTGCTATTATCGGTGGATAAGTAGTAGCCAATCAAAGGCAACAAGAGAAAATTGACAGGATAACATGATGGGACTAAATCCATGATCCGATCAGAAAGATGCCTTTTTACGTGTTTTGACCGGAATCTCCGGATCAAAACACGTAAAAACAACGATCTGCTTCTTGATCAACAGGATATCGTGCCTGCCAGGACGGAGTTTCTGTACGAAGGCTGGTTATCCTGTCAAAAATCTTTTTCCGGTGAATCGGTGCATTGCGAGGTATGTATCCACCGGAAATAGCGAGGAAGCGATAATTTTTTCCTGAGGAGTTGTTAAGCATGAAGGCTGATGAATTGAGGGAAATGTACCTGAAATTTTTCGAGGGGCATGGGCACGCTGTCATTTCAGGCAGTTCCCTTATTCCTCAGAATGATCCGACAGTTCTGTTTACGACAGCCGGCATGCATCCGCTTGTGCCGTATCTGCTGGGAGAACAACATCCTGCCGGCAAACGGCTGTGTGACTGCCAGAAATGCATCAGGACCGGCGACATAGATGACGTAGGCGATGCCGGGCACCTGACTTTCTTTGAAATGCTTGGTAACTGGTCGCTCGGCGATTATTTCAAAGAAGAAGCGATTTCCATGTCGTACGAATTCCTGACATCAGAAAAGTTCCTCGGTTTCAGTCCGGATAAACTTTCTGTGACGGTGTTCGAGGGTAACGAATCGGCGCCCAGGGACACGCAGTCCATGGAGATATGGAAGAAATTCGGCATACCCGAATCGCGCATTTTTACCTTGCCGATGAAGGACAACTGGTGGGGTCCTGCCGGAACGACTGGTCCCTGTGGTCCGGACACGGAGATGTTTATTGATACCGGCAAAGCGGCATGCGGTCCCAACTGCAGGCCCGGATGCTCATGCGGTAAATTCTTTGAGATATGGAATGATGTCTTCATGCAGTACGAGAAGACCAAGGAAGGGGCGTATGTTCCCCTGAAGCAGCACAATGTTGATACCGGCATGGGGGTGGAGCGGACGATTGCCATGTTGCAGGGGTGCGCAACGGTTTACGATACAGAGCTTTTTGCCCCGGTAATAAAGCTTATCGAGGCGAGCTGTGGTCGGAAAATGTCGGTTGACAGTGATACGACGAGGGCCTTCCGGGTTGTGGCCGATCACCTGCGCAGTTCGGTTTTCATACTGGGTGACCAGCACGGGATAAGTCCAAGCAACCTGGGGCAGGGATACGTTTTACGCAGGCTTATTCGCCGCGCCGTCAGGTTTGCGAAGAAGCTTGGAATGAAAGTCGGTTTCACAAAGGCCATTGCAGAAACAATTGTTGACGGCTACAGGCACACCTATCCGGAACTCGGCACCAACCGGGACCGGATTATGATGGAGCTTGTAGCGGAGGAGAAGAAATTTGAAGATACGCTGGACCGCGGAATGGGCGAGCTTAATAAAGTCCTGACCCAGATTACATCCCACAACCAGACAATCCTGTCCGGCAGGGTTGCGTTCAGGCTTTATGATACCTGTGGTTTCCCCCTGGAATTTACTGAAGAAGTTTGCCGGGAGCGTGGCGTGGCTGTTGACCGGAAAGGTTTTGACGAGGCCTTTGAGAAGCACAAGGAAGTTTCAAAGCAGGGATCCGAGAAACTCTTCAAGGGCGGGTTGGCTGATCATTCCGAGGCAACGACGCGGCTGCATACGGCCACGCATCTTCTGCACAAGAGCCTGCAGATTGTGCTCGGCGACCATGTAAAGCAGAAGGGATCTAATATTACTGTTGAGCGTTTACGCTTTGATTTCTCCCATCCGACCAAGATGACTGACGAGGAAATAAAGAAAGTTGAAGACCTGGTAAATGATGCGATTCAGCGTAAACTGCCGGTTTCGATGGAAACGATGACCCTTGAGGAAGCTCAAAAAGCGGGATCAACGGCCCTTTTTGCGGGCAAATACGGCGAACAGGTAAAGGTCTACACCATGGGCGATTTCTCGAAAGAAGTTTGTGGCGGTCCTCATGTCAAGAACACATCGGAACTTGGCCGGTTCAAGATCAAGAAAGAAGAAGCCTCAAGCGCCGGTGTCCGCCGTATCCGTGCAATTCTCGAAAATTCCTGATTTCGCGCATGGATTTAGAGTGAATAGGACGTCGTCCAAAACTGCTGAATACCATGGAAAGAAGTTGGATTCGGATCGAGATGTGACAATCCTGCCGAAAAATACCTGTGGCAATTGTCGATTGCCTGCCACGTGTTCATCGCGGTGGTCAAGGGCGTGACCCCTCAGAACGTTTGGTTTTATGGGATTCGTAGCATATTCAGTGCCATTTGCGTTTTTTAACAGAGGACATCGTATGTCCTTTTTATGACACATCTGTCCTTTTTTGGACACCCATTGTCCGATTTAAGTTTTTGACCGACATATCCGACCT
>Ga0172371_10004597_pt1 | contig 20782 bp, 18 predicted proteins | sample Lak12m_FD_114543 | JGI IMG/M metagenome (GOLD analysis project Ga0172371, IMG submission 114543) | Freshwater microbial communities from Kabuno Bay, South-Kivu, Congo - kab_022012_12m | ecosystem: Environmental > Aquatic > Freshwater > Lake | place: Democratic Republic of the Congo: South-Kivu... | reverse complement strand
GCAAAGGAAGTGGTTTTGGCGTCCAAGTTATAATTACCCGTTAAATCACCACTAAAACTGCCAAATTTGACGGTACTGAGAGTATTCTTTTCCAACCAACTGAAAAAATTACTCCAATAAATAGAGTTAGCGGCCTAATTTTCAATCAAAAAGACTCCGTTTCTACAGAGTCTTTTTTAATTTTAATTAAATCCTATTACTTCCCCAATTCCTTAATCAATTTCTTTAGATCATCCTTTATTTCTGGGTCTTTTAGGCCAAACTTAAGGGTGGCCTTGATAAAATTAAACTTATTACCCGTATCCAGCCATTCTCCTTCTATTTTCTTGGCATAAAGAGGCTTGCCGGCCTGAAGCATTTCATCATAGGCATCGGCTAAACGGATCTCTCCAGATTTACCAGATTTCATTTTAGCTAGAGTCTTAATAACTTCAGGAGTAATCACATTAATGCCAACCTGAGCTAGGCGGGATGGTGCTTTGTCGGGCGACGGTTTTTCAACAAATTTTCTAACTTCATAGACGCCGTCTCCTAAATCAATGCCATCAATGACACCAAATTGGCTAACCTCTTCCTTTTTAACCTCCGACAAACCAATTACTGTATCGCCATATTTTTCATAGACATCAATTACCTGCTTGACTGGTGAGATCTTAGCGTCGTAGAGAGTGTCGCCAAACATCACTAAAACCGGCTCATCATCTTCAATTAAATGGGCAGCACAATGAACCGCATGGCCATCGCCCAGAGGGACCGGCTGACGAACATAGGAAAATTTAGCTAAATTAGAAATCTCTTTAACTTTTTTAACTAAATCCAATTTATTTTTTTCGACCAAAGTTTTTTCCAATTCAAAAGAGTAGTCAAAATGATCTTCGATAGCTCTCTTCCCTCGACCGGTTACAAAAATAATTTCTTCAATGCCGGCTCGCACCGCTTCTTCAACTAAATACTGAATAGCTGGCTTATCAACAATGGGCAACATTTCTTTGGGCTGGGCTTTGGTAGCCGGCAAAAACCTGGTCCCGAAACCAGCCACCGGCAAAATTGCTTTTTTAACTTTCTTCATATTTTTTATTTAAAATTTTATTCCCCATTTAAGAAAATAACGCAGCCAGGAGTTAATGTGACGCCAGGCCAATCTATCTAAAAAAATAGCTAGATACCAGGGATACTTGGCGCTCTCCCGGGCGTGATCATGAATAACCACGGCCTCTGGATTATAGACTACTTTCAAGCCCTTTGTCCAGGTTTGGCGACATAAATCAGTGTCCTCAAAGTACATGAAATAACGTTGATCAAAGCGAGGCTTAAAAATAGTCCCATCAGCTAATTTAATTTCTTTTTTAAACATTAAACAAGAACCCATTAGCCAGTCAACTTCCTTGATGGCATTGTGATTAAAATCGGCCATTTGAAAATGATCTCGCAAAAGAGCAAAATAATCGCCTAAAAAAGTACGTCGCAAAATTGGCATGTATATTTTAGGAAAATGAGCACAGGAGTATTGTAAATTACCATCTGGATAAATTAGTTTCGGACCAATAATTCCGACTTGAGGATTATTTTTCAAATAACCCAATAAAACATTAATGGCCTGTTCCTGGATAACTGTGTCAGGATTGAGAATTAAAATATATTCTCCCCCGGCTTGTTCAATGCCCAGATTATTACCACCCCCCATGCCTAAATTTTTTGGGCTATTAATTAAACGAACTGGTAAATCACCCAGATCATCTCCGGAATTATTATCGACTACAATAATTTCATAATTAATTTGGGAAACAGAAATCCTAATTGACTGCAGACAACTTAATAGTTTGGGACGATTGCGATAGTTAACAATAATAATTGATAAATCCATATTAGATGAATAATTTGACGATCTGCCAATAGAGATTAAAGAGGGGATTAACTAAATATTTTAAAAGCGGGTTGGCGATCTCTTGAAATTCAATGCGTCCGGAAAAATGGCGGGCAATTTGAGAAAACGGCACAACCTGAAATTGTTTTATTCTTTTCCGTTCTCTATAAATTTTATCATAATTACGACTATTAAAAAAATAATTGTATATTTTTAATTCCTGGCTGAACCAACCATTTATCAAAGAAAAGAAAAACATGCCAATATCCATTAATAGTCCTGGAAGCGCAATTAAAACAAAGAAATAATAGGGGTAGAAAATAAGGAGCGTCAGGTAGCGGTTGCGCTCCATATAATAGATCATTTTAGTACTACGGGAAAATTCATATTTATGATAGATGACTGATTGGGGAGCGAGAATAATTTTCTGACCGGCTAATTTGACCTTCAGGCTTAATTCTAAATCATCATGGTACATGTAATATTCTTCATTATAGCCACCAACTTTATGCCAAACCTCTGATCTGATAATAAAGGAGCAACCGCTGGCATAACCTGGAATTTCTGGATAATCACTAATATTTTGATCCGGTTGCCCGTGCTGAGAAGTATAGCCAAAGCCTAAAAAATGAATAATGTTACCTAGGCTATTAATTTTTAGGTTTTTTTGCTCAGCTTCGTTTTTAGGGAAAAGCAATATTTTAGATTGAGCTAGGCCAGCTTGAGGATTATTTTCCAGAGCTAAAACTAACTCGGATAACCAATTTGGTTGTGCTACCGTATCCATATTAACGCTAACAATATATTCACAGCCATCCTGGTGGGCTCGGCTAAAACCTAAATTATTGGCAGCGGCATAATTACCGTCTGGGCGAGAAAAAACAACGGCTTCGGGATAATTAATAGTTAAATAACGGACTGATTCTGGAGTGGAGGCATTGTCCACAATATAAACTTTCACTGAATCAGCTGGATAGTCCTGCTGTCGCAAAGCTTTCCAGTAATCAGCTAAATATTTAATGGCATAATCTTGATAGTTGACTAATACTATTCCGACTTGTTTGCTCATAATATTAGATTAACAATTTTCCAAACGACTTTCAGTGTTAAATGCTGCCAAGGCTTTTCCCATTTCTGAAAATATTTTAACATGGAGTCGCTAAAATATTTTTGGGCCTGGCCACGTTTGACCTGCTTAAAGCTCTGGCCCACATAATCTAAACATTGGGCCACCGGCGTATACCAAACCTCCCCGCCCAGCTGATAGACCTGACGACAAAAATCTACTTCTTCAAACCAGATAAAGTAGCGTTCATCTAGAAGAGGTAAAGATTGCTGACTGATCTTTTGATAATTTTCTCGATTAATTAAAAAGAAGGAACCCCGCAGAGAATCAACCTTGGCCGCCTGACTATAATCAAAATTAATCTCTAGATATTTATTTAATAATCCAGGAAACAGATGGGGAATTTTTAAGGCAACCATTAATTGATCAAAGAATTTGGGAAAACGACGAACCTGTTTAACAACCTTGCCCTGGCCGTCAATTAATTGGCAGCCCACCACCGTCGCCTGGGGATTACTTGTAGCCCAATCCATAACTTTTTGTAGGGTGTCTTCCCTAACTGCCATATCAGGATTGAGAAGAAGAATAAATTTACCCTGGGCCAAACGAATGGCCTGGTTATTGGCTCGAGAAAAACCTAAATTGGTTTGATTAGCTATTAATCTAACCTGGGAAAAATTATTTTTAACCATGGTGGCACTATCATCCTCGGAATTATTATCAACTACCAAGACTTCATAACTAAAATCACCCTGTGATTTAAACAAGGCGGTTAAATTATTTTGTAGTTTTTCTCGGACATTCCAAGAAACAATCACGATTGATAAATCCATAGAAAAAATTAACGACTAACCTTAACTAGCTTTAATTTATCGCCCAAACCACTGATAATTTTGACTTGGTATTTTCGTACTCCCAGTTCTTTGGCTAAAAAATCTAACAGGACTTTATTGGCCCGTCCGTTCTCCGGCGGAGCGGTTACGGCTATTTTAATGGTTTGATCGGCCATTCGTCCTTTTACCTCTGTTTTAGGGGCACCAGGAACAACCCTAACTTTAAAGTAGATCTCTTTATTATTAGCCAAATTTTCTATATATTTAATAAACATTTTATTTATCCTTAAAATAGTCTATAATAAAAAAGCTGTTAATTATAGTTTAATCTTTTTTCTAGCTTTTTGCCAGACCAAGGGGTACATAAGATACCTTCTGTCAAGATTTATTTTATTATCATAATGTACTAAAATATAAGTACTCAAAATATTTAAAAATGACTTAAATTTTTAATCTATGAGCGAAGAAAAAAAAATTGAAACAAATAATTATAAACGCCCGAGCTGGGATGAATATTTTATGAAAATTACTGAATTGGTTGGCACTCGCGGCTCCTGCGATCGCGGACGAAATGGTTGCGTAATTACACGAAATCGTCGCATTATCGCCACCGGATATGTGGGGTCGCCAGTTGGTTTACCTCATTGTGATGAAGTCGGCCATGAGATGCATACAGTAATTAACGAAGACGGCAGCCAAAGTCGCCATTGTATCCGGACTGCTCATGCTGAACAGAATGCTATTTGTGAAGCGGCTCGTATGGGTATTGCTTTGGAAGGAGCCACTCTTTATGTTAAAATGTCTCCCTGTTATACTTGTTCAAAAATGATTATTAACTGTGGTATTAAAAGAGTGGTTTGCGCCGGAGATTATCATGCTGGAAAACGTAGTAAAGAAATATTAAAAGAAGCCGGTGTTGAATATAACTTGTTAGATGAATCAACAATTAAATACGAAGATCAATAATTTAATTAAATCATCTCTATGGCGAATATTTTTATCTACGACGAATTTAGTCCCGAGGACACTGCCATGATGCAGGCGCTCTATTCTCGCAGTCCTAAAAGTGTGGTGGAACACGTGGAGAAAGTAAAAGCCAGTGGTTCGGGGAAATTCATGGCCACTTTCTATGTGGGCTATGGTCATGCCAGCATTGCCGACTGCGGCAGCACCACCATCTTCATTGAAGGTATTAGCATCCTGGGAGACAAGGCTATCCAGGATTGGCAATTATACAGCGGCCAGGAAACCAGTACTCGTTACATTGATATGTCCAAGCAGGCCATTATTGATCCCTTAAATACTACCGAATCCCAGGCGATTATAAAAAATTGGATGGATTTCTATATTAACAATCAAGAAAAAATTCAACAATTTTTAATGGAAAAATATCCCCGCCAGGCTAATGAGGAAGAAAATATTTATATAAAGGCGATCAAGGCTCGAGGCTTTGATATTATGCGTGGCTTCCTGCCAGCTGGTATTACTACCCAGTTAAGCTGGCATACTAATTTGCGCCAGGCCTGGGATCATTTAGCTTTATTAAGACATCATCCTTTGGCTGAAGTCCGAGAAACAGCGGAAAACATCCTAGCAAAACTGCGAGAAAAATATGCCCACAGTTTTTCCCACGAACTCTACGAAGCCCAGGAAAAATATCGGGCCGAAATGGTAACAAAATACAGCTATTTTAAACCAAACAATTCTCCAGAGTTTCAACTTAGTAGTACTATAAAAGCTGAGGAATTAGCAAAATACCAAGAAGTAATTGATAAACGTCCTATTAAAACTAGCCTGCCCCTATTCCTGGGCGACCTGGGAACCATCACCTTTGACTTTCAATTGGACTTCGGATCTTTCCGCGATCTACAGCGTCATCGCAGTGGTCTCTGCCGTATGCCCCTGCTCACCACTGATCTAGGATTTAATAATTGGTATTTAGAACAATTACCCGAAGATCTTCGAGTTGAGGCAAAAAAATTAATCGCTCAACAAAAAATTGCCATAGATAAATTAGAAACGACCCCGGAAATTAAACAATATTATATTGCCCTGGGATTTGATGTCGCCTGTCAATTTACTTTTCATTTACCAGCCGCTGTCTATGTCATTGAATTGCGCTCCAATCGAACGGTTCACCCCACTCTGCGCATCGTAGCCCATAGAATGCACCGGGCCGTCAACGAACTCTTCCCTAACCTTAAATTATATTCTGATTTAGCTCTGGATGATTGGGATGTCCGCCGGGGCACCCATGATATTACTGTCAAATAATATGTCTAAAATCATTTTAGGATTTGTCGGTCCCCTGGCTAGTGGCAAAGAAGAAACTAAAAATTATCTAACTAGCAAATACCAGGCCAACGGTCATCGTTTTTCTATTATGTTGCGCGATATTCTGAAACGTCTTTATTTACCAATTAGTCGGGAAAATATGCAAAATCTTTCTCTGGGACTACGTAATTTGTTCGGTAGCAACACTCTGGCTCGAGTAATTGCTGAAGATGTTAAAAACGACGACCACGAGATAGTGGTGATTGATGGAATTAGACGTTTGGATGATATTATTAATCTAAAGGATCTACCCAACTTCTATCTAATAGCGATTGATGCCGATCCCCAAATCCGCTACACTAGAATGAAACTACGTAATGAAAATGCCGGCGATGATAACAAGAGTTTTGCTAATTTTATAGCCGATGGGCAGAAGGAAGCTGAATTGGAAATACCCACCGTCATGGCCGCCTCTAAGTTTCAAATTAACAATGATGGCAGCAAAGAAGAATTATATCAACAGATTGATAAAATAATTGAAATAATCAGACAAGCCTAATTATGAATAATTATCCTGGAAAATTAATTGTCCTATACGGTATCAATAACTTGGGAAAAAGTACCCAGGCTAAATTATTAGTGGAGAAATTAAAATCTCATGGTTACCAGGCTGAATATTTGAAATATCCAGTCTATGATATTAAGCCATCCGGTGAAATTCTAAACGATTATCTACGCAACGGTAATAATTTTCAGTTATCTCCCCGGGAAGCACAAATTATTTACGCCCTTAACCGCGATCAATATCAGGAAGAGCTAATAAAAAAATTAAAGAGCGGTATTAATATCGTAGCCGAAGACTACAAAGGCACCGGCATTGCCTGGGGCCTGGGAGCTGGCGTTGATGAAAAATTCCTTAAAAACATTAATTCCCATCTCATTGATGAAGATTTAGTGTTTTTATTTGATGGGGAACGTTTTCGCCAAGCCATTGAAGAAGGCCACCAACATGAAAATAATGATGATCTGGTTAATAAGGTTCGCTGGGCTCATCTAAAACTGCGGGAGGAATACGGTTGGTATAAAATAAACGCCAACCTACCCATTGAAGAAATTCATCAGCAAATTTGGGAACAGGTCAACCAGTTGCTGGGTGGAGAAAAAACTAAAACTACTTCTAGCTGGCAAACCGTCGGAGAAATAATTAATAATAATCATAAAACTGTTTTTGAAGAAACCTTAGATAATCCTCAACCAACCCCCGATAACAACCAATTGTTGGTTGAAAAAATAAAACCGGACGCCAAAATACTACAAAGAGCCCACCAGGATGATGCCGGCTACGATCTCTATGCCACCGATTATTATTCCATCCAGCCCTATGGCCAGGCCATAGTAGGGACCGGCCTAAAATTAGCTATCCCCCCAGGATTCGTCGGCCTAATCTGGGACAAAAGTGGTTTAGCCTCCGAAGGCATCACCACCATGGGTGGAGTAATCGACGCCAATTACCGAGGAGAGGTCAAAGTGGTGGTTAAAAACCTCAGTGAAGATATTTTCAACATCATTCCCGGCCAAAAGGTAGCTCAAATATTAATCCAGCCAATTAGCCATCCGCCGATTAATAAACAAAAAATAATTGATCAAACCGGACGCCAAGACAATGGTTTTGGTAGTTCTGGTAAATTTTAATAATATGGGTTTTCTAAACTTTTTTAAACATGAGGCACCGGAATCGCCGGAACCAACTCCTCAACTAACCCGCATCTTTGAAGACAAAGAAACCATTGAGCCGGAAGAATCTAATCTTCCGGAAAGAGGTGGCTATGAAACGGATACGGAAATAGCGGAACGTTTTGAAGCGCAGCGAGAAGAAGCTAAACAGCAAGTAACCAATAAAGATAAACAAGCCGCTTAATTCAAAGGAAGTTAATTTCGTGTTAGAATATAAACATGGACTACGAAGCAATCATCGGCTTGGAAATTCATGCCGAACTAAAAACTAAAAGTAAGATGTTTTGCGCCTGTGATAATGACCCCAGCGATAAGGCGCCCAACACAACCGTTTGTCCCATCTGCTTGGGACATCCGGGGACTTTGCCAGTGCCCAATAAACAGGCCATTGACTGGACCCTATTAACTGGTCTAGCTTTGCATTGTAAAATTAATCGCCTATCTAAATTTGATCGTAAAAACTATTTCTATCCCGACCTACCCAAAGGCTATCAAATTTCCCAATATGATCTGCCCTTCTGCCAGGAAGGCTATCTAGAAGTTAACGGCGACAAAATACTAATTGCTCGCATCCATTTGGAAGAGGATACTGGTAAATCGATGCACTTCAGAGATCAGGATCACACCCTTTTAGATTTTAATCGAGCTGGCACACCACTAATGGAGCTAGTCACTGAGCCGGTGATTAAAAATGCCGAACAGGCTAAAAAATTCTGCCAAGGCTACCAACAAATTCTCCGCTACCTGCAAATCAGTAATGCTGACATGGAAAAAGGAGAAATGCGTTGTGAAGCTAATGTTAGTGTTCAAAAAAAAGGACAATGGAAATATGAAAAAGGTCATATCGTTCCCAAAAGAGGCTATCAACTAAATCACAAGGTAGAAGTAAAAAATATTAATTCTTTTCGAGCCGTAGAAAAAGCCATTGTCTATGAAATCCAGAGACAAACTGCTCTTTTGGAAAAAGGCGAAGAAGTTATTGCCGAAACCCGTGGTTGGGATGATAACAGCGGACAAACTGTCAGCCAAAGAAAAAAAGAAACCTCAGCTGACTATCGCTACTTCCCCGAACCAGATATTCCTCCCCTGCAAATTGACGATGATTGGCTAGCTAAACTGCAGGCTGACTTACCGGAATTACCGGTACAAAAGAAACAGCGCTTTATTAGAGAATATAATTTAAATCCTGATATAACTGATATTTTAGTTAGTGATAAGGACTTAGCCAACTGGTCAGAAAATGTTATCTCTGAATTAGAAGCTTGGATTGAAGCTAATGGTGATGAGGCCGACCGCCAGGAGAAGAAATTAGCTAAAATAGCGGCCAATTGGATTACCAGCGAATTGTTTAAGCATCTTAAAACCGACAATCGTCGAATCACTGACCTAAAAATGACTGCGGAAAATTTCGCCGAACTGATTTGCCTAATCTACCAGGACAAAATAAATTCTTCGGCCGGACAAACCATCCTGGAGTTTATGTATAGCAATGGCGGTGACCCCACCGACATTATGAAAGAAATGGGCTTGGAACAAATGGATAATAGCGATGAATTAGAAGCTCTAATTAAACAAATTATTACTAAAAATCCTGATCAATTGGAACAATATAAAAAAGGCAAAACTAATGTTTTGCAATTCTTTGTTGGTCAGGTAATGGCCACTACTAGAGGTAAGGCCAACCCCAAAATAGTTACGGAGCTTTTAAATAAAATGTTAAATCAATAGGAAGAGTAAAAAGGCCTGATCAATTGATCGGGCCTTTTTATAACCACTTTTTAATTTCTTTCTCAGCAACCAATTGATTTTTCACCCATTTAATTCTTGCACCCTGTTTCTCCCAGCGCCTAAACCAGGTTTTTTGTCGCTTGGCGAAACGATAGAGGGCAATCCCCAGCTTATCAACCAACTGATTGTAGGTTAGCTTCCCCTGGAGGTGCTCACTGACAAAACGATATTCCAGACCAAAACTAATTAACCGTTCCCAGGATATTCCTCGTTGATGCAATCGATGTACTTCGTCAATTAAACCTTCTTTTTCTAAACGATCCAATAATCTAACTACGCTACGTTGTCGTAAGACTTGGTCAGGCCAGGTTAGCCCGATAATTAAAAAATTATAGGGAGATTCTTGTTTGCCAGTGGCTTCAATATTTCCCTGTTTAATGATTTCCAAATAGCGAATCAGGCGACGTTTGTTATGACGATCACTATTGTTAATTCGTTGAGCAAATTTTGGCTTTAACTTTTTAATTTTTTCAAATAATTGTTCGGCTGTTAATTTTTCCCATTTCTTTCTCTTGGCTTCATTGGGGCGAACAGTAGACAACTGATAATTATCCACTAGTGCTTGCAAATACAAACCAGACCCCCCAACAATGATGGGTAATTTCTTTTTCTTTAAAACCTTGGCAATCGCCTGAAAAGCTAATTTCTGATATTGGGCTAAATCAAATTTGTCGGCTGGATCAACCACGTCGATTAGATGATAGGGAACTTTTTGAAAACCACGCCCATACTCCCCTAAATCCTTACCCGTGCCAATATCCATGCCGCGATAAACTTGACGGCTGTCAGCACTAATTATTTCTCCTGAAAATTTCCGAGCTAACTTGACCCCCAGGCTAGTCTTGCCACTGGCCGTCGGCCCTAAAATAACCAAGACTTTAGGTTTATTTATTTTTTCTCTCATTGCTATCATAATTTCTTAAATATTGCCTAAAATAGATAATATGTTATAATACGTCCTTTTTAACTCCTCAGGGAGAGTATTAACCAAAACCATGCGAAACAAGTCAAGCCCGAATTGTATGTCGTTGAACAGCCAGCCCGTTGCTATGAGCAAAGCCACCAGATCACAAACCGGTACCGCTCTGAACAGCAACGCCGCCCAGATCCAGTTGCAGAAAAGCCTGATGCTGAAAAGTGGCCAAGGTGCGACCGGTTTGTCGATCAACTGAAAGTTCTCTAACAATCAGTAAAATTGACAAGCGCCGAATACCCCTCACTCCAAGAGTGGGGGGGTTTTATTTCTTCAATTCCCCTTCCAGTCCAAAATCATGAACTTGATTAATGTGAACAGTTATAAACTGACCGATCAAAGTTGAATCGGTTTTTTTATTGGTTGTAAACAAAACTGTCTTGTAGCTGCTGGTTTTGCCATAATACTTAGCTCGCTTGTTTTTCCCCTCTACCAATACTTTAATGTCCTGATTCAAATAAACTTCATTATTTTCTCTGGCGGTCCTACTTAAAATAGCCGTCAATTCTTTTTCCCGCTGTCGTTTCTCAGTCTTGGTGACATTATCCTTCATTTTATAGGAAACAGTTCCTGGACGGGGGCTATATTGGGCGATGTAGGCTAGATCAAACTTTATCTTCTTAAATAATTTTACGGTGTTGGTAAATTGTTTTTTAGTTTCTCCAGGAAAGCCGACAATAACATCGGTGGTAATGGCAATGCCCGGTTTAACTTGCCTGACTTTTTTTATCAAACCTTCATAGTGTTCGGCGGTATAGCGACGATTCATGGCTTTGAGAATTTGATTATCGCCGGACTGAACTGCTAAGTGTAAATGAGAACAAACCTTATCCGAAGAACCAAGTATTTTAATTAGTCGAGCGCTCATATCCTTGGGATGGCTGGAAGAAAAACGTAGCCAAAATTTACCTGGTATTTTGATTAATTGTTCTAATAATTTTGGAAAATCATAGTTGGCGTCCTGGTAGCTGTTAACGTTCTGAGCAATTAAAACAATTTCTTTATATTTTTTTCTAATCAACCCCTTTACTTCTTTAATAATCTCCTGGGCCGGTCGATAGACTTCCCGCCCCCGGGCATAGGGGACGACACAATAGGAACAGAAATTATTACAGCCATTGCCAATGGGCACATAGGCCGTAAAAGAACTGCTATGTTTAGGTGAAATGTCTAAATATTTTTCCCCCTGTTTCAATCTAACTTCATCTAAACTAAAGTGAGCCTCTTTTTCTTGGCCGATCAATAATTGGGGCAATACCAACATTTCATTAATGGGCAAAAAGATATCAACTTTTTCCCGTAGCCGTCTTTGAACATCTGGTCGACGGCTTAGACAACCGGCAATTACTATTTTAACTCGGGGATGATGTTTTTTGATTTGATTAACCAAGCCATAGACGCGATCTTCGGCCGACTGGCGAACGCCGCAGGTGTTAATAATAATAACATCAGCTTTTTGATAATCGCCAATGGCTGTAAAATTTTTCTTTTCCAAAAAAGCGGCTAGGCGCTCGCTATCCACTTTATTCATCTGACAACCGATGGTGATAATATAATATTTTTTACTGATTTTTTTCATAGAGACGATGATTTAACTGATAGAGCCCAAAGGTGCTGTTAATTTTCTTAATAGTTTTCATTTCTAAATTATATTCTGGCAACTTACGTTCATTTAAATAGGTTACATCAGCTTCGTTCAGATAGAAGTTATAATAATAGACTGGGTAATACTGGGCCAACTTACTAACCGCCGTCAATAATTCCTGGTCAGGAATGATACCCATAATTACTCTTCTTTCCGGAAAGAAAAACTTATCATAATACCTAGTAACAATAATTGATTCCGGCTCGGTTAGAGATAGAACTTTTTCCACGCTAACTCTCTCTAGCTTATTATTATAATACAAATAAGCCAAGCCTTCTTCGGAGCCATATAGAACAAAGATTAGAGAGCTGGCAGCGATTAATAGAACAATGGTTATTTGTAGGCCGTTGGCCAGCATCAATCTAATTTTATTCTTAGTTTTAGCGCCTATCCACAAAACAGCTCGACTAATCTGAATAATAGCCAGCGCCGCCAGGGGCATTAGCATCAAATAAATTGGTAGCCAATAGCGGGTATAGGAATTGCCAATGGTAAAGCGATTAGGATCGGGATTATCATTAAATAACCAGGAACCATAATAAAATACTAGAATAGCCCCTAGGGTTATACCGACTAAAGTATAGACTAAATATTTCTTTTGCCAACGACGAATATTCTGTCCTAGTAATATTAACCAACCACCCAAACCTAAAGACAATAGCCAGGGGAACATATCCAGCACATAGTGACGGAACATGGCGATGGATTGGCGGGCATTGAAGCCGAAATAAAAAATCTGTTGACCAATTTTTTCTAAATAGAGTCGATAGCTTTCCAATTGGCCGCGCCAGGTTAATTTCACCAATTCCCCGCTGGCACTGGAAATTTCATCCAAGGAACGATTCATTTCGTTGTAGCCGCCATGCAGAAAAGCATTGTATAAAACTTTATTCCAATATAAAACTGGCAAACAGGCAATCAACAAGCCCGCCAAAAATAGAATTAATTTACCAATGCCTAGCCGACGGGCATAGAATAACCAAATAATAATAAAAGAGGGTAGCAGCCATAGTAATTCTGAAGTTCGCGTAATAATAGCCAGCCCGCTAAACAGACCGGCTAGAAAAGCTAAAACCCAACCTAACCAAGTTGGCAATTGAACGGAAAAGGAAATAAATTTTTGTTTTATTTTCTCTTTTTTATCTCCTAGAGCCAGAACTAATAAATAAAAACCGATGAGTAATAGGACGATAAACAAAACATTATGGAAAAGACTGCGAACCGTATAGTAGATATAAACTGGAAAAAAAGTTAGCAGACAGGCTGATAACAGAGCAATTCGATCAGAAAATAAACGTTTAATTAATAAATAGAAAATAATAATTCCCAGGGCGGCAAAAAATGGAGTCAGAAACGGAATAACCACCACGCCCAACCAGTTAGCAATGGTGCCATAGGTCAAAACAATGCCTAAAAAACTGACCGGCTTAAGCCAGCCAAAATCGCTGCGCAAACTACGGGGCATAACCATATTATCGCCTACCACAGCGGCCTGATCAAACACTGCTAATTCTCCGGTTTCAGCAAAACGCTTAGAAAAGAAATAGTTAGCCGTTTCGTCCGGTGAAGACCATTTTACATAATCCCGATCCTGAGTTAGATAATTAAAACTAGAAGTGGCCGTAAAGAAAATAATCGCCAGCAGGCTGACGATGATTAAATTACTGAATTTGACTAAAAAAGTTTTCATTATTTTAATGTTATCTAAAATTGCCAATTTTAGCAAGAATTTGCTATCATTAAGATATGTCTAAAATCAAAGAAATTTTACTTAAATTTAGCGCTAATATTAATGATTATTTGCTGCTACTAATGGCTCTGATAATCATTTTTGGAGCGGCTGTTTACTATCTCTACGCTCTAAATTGGCGGGGAACAATTATCGCCCTTATTTTAACGGTGGTTGTTTTTTTAATTCTCTTAAAATATTTCTTTCAAGGACAATCCGGAGAAATCATAAAAAAAGGGCTAATATTCAATAAAAAAAACTTTATATATCTACTCTTCTACGGCCTCTTCTATCTTATCATGTTTTTTCTTTTAATAAAGGGGGCTAGTAATCGGGCCCTAATCTCTCCCTGGCAAGTAGTCGATGATCGTTTCTTTGTCTATTATTTAATCTCTTCCTTATTATTAATATTCCTGCTAATTCAAAAAGAAATCGGTTCCACCTGGAAGCTGGGGTTGCTTTCCCTGCATTATTTCCTGTCTCTGGCTGTAGCGATTTTAGTCTATAAAATCGGTTATGGTTTTGACCCCTTTATCCACCAGGCCACCATGGAATTAATTAATCAAAAGGGTCTGGTCACTCCCAAACCACCTTATTATTTGGGCGAGTATAGTCTAATTATTATTATTCATAAGATCAGTGGCCTATCTATTTACTGGCTTAATAAATTACTGGTTCCTTTGGCCACAGCGATTTTTTTACCGTTGGCTATCTATAAATTTCTGTCAGTGGGCACCGACCGAGAAAATCCGATTCCTAGATTTCTCAGTATTTTATTTTTATTGGCTTTAACTTTCTCCCCCTTTATCGTCACCACGCCACAAAATCTAAGTTATCTTTTTTTGTTACTAGCCATACTACTGGGCTGCGGTGGAGCTAAATTAATTTGGGTGTTAATCATTTCTCTAGCTACCCTGGCCATCCATCCCCTAACGGGTTTACCAGCCTTAGCCTGGATTGCCTGGCTAGCGGCGAGAAAATATCAATCGAGTTTAAAAAAAATCTGGCGAAAAATTTTACTAACTCTAGTTTTAATCATCAATGCCCTGTCAATTCCCCTGGCTCTATTTCTAGTTGGGGGAGCAGACCTAAAAAAAATTACCTGGGGTGGAGATTTAATTATTGAACCGCTTAAAAACATTTTTCTAAATCTATCTTCTGCCGGCCAGGAAACCTGGTGGTTAAATTTTGTCTACTTCTTCTATTATAATTATAATTTATTTTTATTAATAATTATTATCGCCAGCCTGATTTATTTTTGGTGGAAATTCCGTTCTTCTAAAATATTTTCAGCCGGTCAGGGTCTCTTCTGGTTGGTTATTTCCCTTCTAGTGGCCTATATCCTGAGCAGCCAAATTCGCTTCAATGATTTAATTAACTACGAACAGTCTAATTATGCCAATCGTTTGCTGGTGATAATAATTATTTTCTGTCTGCCCCTGGTAATTTTGGCTCTTAGTCAATTGATTAAAAAGGTTTGGCAGCAAAATAGATTAATTCAAATTATTTGGCTGATAATCGGACTAGTCCTAATCACCACCGCCCTCTACGTTTCCTACCCTCGCTTTGATAAATATTTTAATTCTCGAGGCTATAGTACTAGTCAGGCTGATTTGCAGGCCGTTCGTTTAATTGATCAAGGCGCCCAGCAACCCTATTTAGTTCTAGCCAATCAACAGGTGGCGGTGGCTGCCTTGCAGGAACTTGGTTTTGATCACTATTATCCCACGACCAATGGTTTAATGTATTTCTATCCCATCCCCACCGGCGGGCCGCTCTATCAATATTACCTGGATATGGTCTATCAAAAACCCGACCAATTAACCATGAATAGGGCCCTAGATTTGGTCGGGATTAATGAAGGTTATTTGGTTGTTAATCGATATTGGCATCAGAGCGGACAAATCATTAATGAAGCAAAATTACTGGCTAATGACTGGCAAACAATTAACGATGGGGAAATTTATATCTTTAAATATTTACGCTAATATTACTGACTTTCTCGATAATCCCAAACCGGACCAACGGACATAATTCGATTATTATCTCGCTGATGAATAAGCACTAATAATTTCAACCGGCCCAGATCTTCTTTGAGACTGGTTTTTTGTTGGGAATAGTGCAGGGTCAACTGCTTATCCTTATCAGCTGCCGGCTCCACCTTCCATTGTTTAGCAAAATTAATAATAATTTCATTGTCATCGGAAGTGAGCTCTTCGTTTGTTAGCTCTTTAATAATTATTTTTCTAAGGGCGGTTAAATTATTTTGAGCGGTTTGAATGTTTTGCGAAGCCAGGCCAACTTCATAATCCAGGCGCAGGGTGGAAAACATTTTCAACAACATATTGCTGTTGGCAATTAATTCATTAACCAGGTTAAGATTGGGTTCAATGTAGGAATTTTCATTATAGCGAGAAAAGTCATTTAGTCCCTGGCCCTTAAAAATTTGATTAATAGAAAACTTTTCTAGGGGTAATTGTAAATTAATCCAGCTGGCAGCGGCGGTGTTTAAAGATTTATCACGCCACTGGGCAGATTGGGCAAAAAGCGGTAAATTCTGTTTATTCATTTCCAAAAATGATTTAATTAAACTCAAAGTAAACCAATAGTTAGTAGTTTGCCAAATTTGATCCTGATCCAACCGACTTTTAATCTTGGTAACCTCACTGCTGTAATTCTGGTAATTGGTATTTTCAATAAAATAATCATTGTTACCAATGGGATTAACCAGATTAACTAAATCCAATGCAAAACCATTGCAACGACGCTTAACATTGAGAATCTGGCAAACGGTGACATTATTTTTTTGCGGTTCGGTCCCCAGATAGACATCAACGGCGGGGGTAGTTAGGCGGCCAAATAAATAACTGTTAGGCCAATAGGCTTCAGCTAGCATTTTGAAGCCCAGAAAACCTTTACTAGCGGAATCTTTTTTATTAAACGCCCCCTGAAGTTCAGAAAAATCATAGGCCAACAACTGCTGACGTAATTTTTCTAAATTAGCTTGGGCATCTTTATTGCGATCATCAAATAATTGATCCACCTGATAATCCTCGCCAAATAATTTAATTAATGAATCACGATAGTGGACATAATTTAGATCTTCCCGGAGACCCTTGAAGAATGATATAACCTTATAAATTCTAGCCCACTTGTTCTTTAACTCTGGTAAACTAGAAAAATCATAGGAGATTAAGCTGGCGGCAATTAAATTAATGCGCCAGTCTTCTTTGTCCAATAAACAATCGGAGCAATTTTTGTCACGATAATTGAGAGGAAAAACCGAGTTTAACCATTTGGTAGTTAAATAGAAATTATTGAGTTTAGCGTTGGACCGGTAGTCCACCGGTACAGTAAATTCTTTGTAGTCACGGCTATAGAGCATAACCGGTGACTTGGTTTTCTCGGTGGCCTCACGAATCAACTTAACTTCTCGAGCAACATCATCCTTGAGATAGGGTGGGATAACAAAATAGAAACGATTAACATCATTGGGGCTAAACTTATTTTGATCATCCAGGGAGCCCTGGGTAATTACCTGATAGGAGGCCGGCTTTAATAATTCCAGAGAAACCGCAAAGAACGCCATTTCTAGCCGCTCGCCCTCTAAAATGGAGTCGTTAACATTCCCAATGGCGGCCAAACGAGCTTCGTAGCGATTTTTAGCCGCCGTATACAATTCCTGATTAATACTCCAAAGGTTGTCATAGAAAACGTTCTCCTCAATATCTTTAAAGGCTTTTTTAAGAACATTTTGGTAATAGTAAATCATGAAATCTGAAGTAATTAATAGGGGTATCTGCTTTTGGTCTAAATTATTATAAATACTGAAAAAATCCGGCGCCTCTCGATACCAAGGATTATCAATGATGGTAAAGCCATTGTTATTTAATTCCTCCAGTCCGGGATCTAAATTTATTTTACGAGATAAATCATAATAATTGGTAGCTTCAATTTTTACGTTAAGCGGTAATTTATATTCCGGCAACTTAACTTCAAGATTATTATCTGGCGCCTCATAGAAATCAGCAAATGACAGATATTCAATGGCTAAATCTGAAAAATTTAAATTATCCAAAGTGGAGGTGGCTTGATCCGGCTGGTTCAGGTCCGGTAGGGTTGGAGTGGTGGTAGCTTCTCCACTAATGGGATTATTCTCGTTGGTTGGCTGATTTTTTGTTGGCCAGTATTTTTTTATAGCAAAAAAAATGGCTGTAGCTAAAATAGCGACAGTGGCCACCAAGGCAATGATTAATAATATTCTTCTTAGGGAATTAGCAGGACGATTTTCCGGAATATTATTTTCCGGAGAAGCGTTTTCCGATGATAGAATGGTTGGCTGTTCACCAAACATAAATTTATTTTAAATATTTATACTTATTTTGCAGATGCTGTTCATAGGTAACAGCATAGATAACTGCTTGACTGTCAGTAGGGGTGAGAAAATAATTATAATCGGTATAAATAGGATAAATGGCCGCTTCAATGGCAACAAGACCAGGATTGCAGATTGGTCCAGGAGGCAGACCTGGATGTTTATAGGTGTTATAGGGAGAATCAATTTCCAATTCTCGACCACTATGTTGTGGCTTATTATCCTGAAGAATGTAGGATAGGGTGGCATCAGACTGCAAAGCTTGGCCGATTTTGAGACGATCCCAAAAAATACCGCTGATAATCTTAGCGTCCCGATTTTCTGAATCACTATTGTTAATGGGGGCTTCCTTTTCTATCAGAGAAGCCATGGTGATAATTTGATAAATGGTTTTACCCTGCTTGGCAATGTCAGCCCGCATTTGGGGGGTTAACTTTTTTCCAAAATTATCCAACATTTTTACAATCACATCTTCTAGGGTAGCGTCCGTATAAATGCGATAGGTGTCAGGAAAAAGATAGCCCTCTAAACCATAGTAATTGGGTTTATCTGACAAAAAATCAAATTCTAAAGAAAAATCTTTCGGTTCCAATAGATTAGTATTTTTCCGATAATCCGTTTGCGGATAACCAATTAGATCTAATAATTCATCCTCCGAACCAACACCTTCTTGTTCTAAGTATTGAGCGATCTCTTGAATTGTCCAGCCTTCTAAAATCTTAATGGTTTTCTCTGGTTTGTAGATAATTTCTTCTTGGGGTGAGCGATGATACCTATTAATAATTAAAATAATAACTAAAACGATAATTACCAGGGCAACAACAGAAGCAACAGTTTTTCCTAATCTGGTCATAACTATTTAGTTAATTTCTTTTTTAATAGAGCGGCCTGGGCGATCAACTGAGAACTGGCTCTAATTTTTTTGCCTAGTCCATCCACCATTTTAATACCTAATTTTTGGCAGGCGTTATATTCGGGGACATCTCCTAAACTTTTTCGATCTCCGCCATTGGCAAAAATATTTGGCCTTACCTTAGCAATGGACTTGCAAACTGTCCCATCACGATCAACGGACAGAAAAACTCTGTCTACATCTCGAAGAGCGCCAACAATTTTAAGGCGATCGGCCTGATTCATAAAGGGAACACTGCCCTTCAATTTAACTTGATAATCATTATTAACAATAGCGACTAATTTGTCACCTAATTTTCTAGCTTTCTCAATCATTTCTAAATGCCCCACATGGAGAGGATTAAAATAGCCGGAAACGGCGACCATCACTGGCTTTTTTGTCTTACTTTTCCCTGACTTCTTAGCTATCTTTTTATTGGGCATATTATAGATAAATCTTAATTTTATACCTGTATTATAGCAAAATAAGGGGTTTAGGACAAATTAAAAATCTTTAAAAGTCGAATTGTTTCTAATAATTACTTGTTTTAATTTTTGAGCATTCCCATGACTCAACAATCCTAAATAAGAATTAAGTGATTCTTTACTAAAATTCCTTCCCAATTTTTTAAACATCCTTTTTCTAGTAGCTCGGCGCAAAACCCGATGATCAGGGAAATGTACCCAGCCCAAAAAATCCAAACCGGAAGATACCGTTTTTAAAAATAGTTTATCTGAATGGAGCTCTAGCTTAAGGCTACCAGACAAAAAACTTTGAATCGGCCGAATTTGTCTTTCTAGCCATTCCCTGTTTTCCGATAAAATAACAAAATCATCGGCATAACGAAGATAATATTTAGCTTTAATTTTATGTTTAACAAATTGATCAAATTCATTCAAATAAATATTAGAAAAAAGTTGAGAAGTTAAATTCCCCAACGGCAGGCCCTTATTAGTTTGGCCGGAATAAAAACTATTAATAATTTCTTCTAATAAATTAATAATATCGCCATCAACAATATATTTCTTTAAAATATCAATCAAAATACAATGATCAACGCTAGCGAAAAATTTTTTAATATCGCCTTTTAGCACCCAACAATTTTTAGTATTATTGCGACTAACTTTTAAAAAATAATCATGGAAGCGATAAATAGCTCGATGAGTTCCTTTTTTTAGGCGACTAGAATAGCTGCCGGCAATAAAAATCTTCTCGAAAAAAGGATAGAGTTGACGATAAACAGCTCGATGGAGTAGACGATCGCGGACATTAGCCTTATGGATATGCCTCGACTTAGGATCAGAAATATAAAAGGCCTGATAGGTTCCGTGTTGATAGTTGTGATATAATAAATCCTGATGCAAAGAAAAAATATTATCCATTAGCTTGGCAGAAAAAATTTGAACATCTATTCGTTGTCTTTTGCTAATTAAAAATTCTGACCAAGCTACTAATAAATTACTCAAACTAATAATATCTTCAAATTTATGACTCAATTTAATCCTCATGCTTCTAAGTCTACCCCCCCCCCCCCCGCCCAATTTACAACTAAATTCATATCTTCCAAAAAAAAAAAATATTATTTTTTTATTGTTTCTATAATCAAAAT
>Ga0172371_10004596_pt1 | contig 20790 bp, 19 predicted proteins | sample Lak12m_FD_114543 | JGI IMG/M metagenome (GOLD analysis project Ga0172371, IMG submission 114543) | Freshwater microbial communities from Kabuno Bay, South-Kivu, Congo - kab_022012_12m | ecosystem: Environmental > Aquatic > Freshwater > Lake | place: Democratic Republic of the Congo: South-Kivu... | reverse complement strand
CCGTGCGTTGGGTGAATGAAATTTTACCGGAAGAAAAACCACGACACCTGCTTGGCATCGGTGAACCAGAGGATCTTTTTATGGGTATTGAGAATGGGGTGGATTTGTTTGACTGTGTCCTGCCGACTCGTCTCGGCCGGAATGGCACAGTTTATACCAAGACCGGTAAAATAATTATGACCAATAAAAAATTCCGGAATGATTTTACTCCGCTCGAAAAAGATTGTACTTGCTACACTTGCCAAAATTATACTCGGGCTTATGTGGCGCATCTTTTTCACGGCAAGGAAATGCTAGCGGGGACACTCGCTTCTATACACAATCTCCATTTCATAGTTAATTTAGTGAAAGATATTCGCCAGGCGATCAAGGAAGACAGATTTTCTGAGTTCAAAGAAGAGTTCCTGCGGAGCTATGAAAAATAGGGTAAAAACTTCTTTACAAACTAGGAGAGTTTGATACAATTAAAGCCTAAATAAGATGGCCAAGAAAAAGAAAAAGAAACAAGGAAAAAACTGGAGAAAATTTTGGAAACTTGGGATTGACGAATTCAACACCCAATTTTTAGATGTGAACAAGGACAGCAATTTGACTGCGACCGAGGGGAACCATGTTTACGATCTCCATAAATTAGCCTTAAAATACGGGACGCCGCTTCAGATAATTTTCCCGTACATCATTGAAGACCGTTTGAAAGACTTGATCGGCTATTTTCAGGCGTACATGAAGATCTACGGTTATAAGGGCAAATTTTATTACCATTATCCGATGAAAGTAAACCAGAACAAAGAATTTGTCCTACCGATTCTTTCCGAAGGCGGCAACTTGGAAGTAACTTCGGCCAACGAACTCTGGATTGTAAAGAAACTCTGGGAAGCGGAAAGATTTAACACGAAGATTCGAGTACTGTGTAACGGTCCAAAGACTGACCAGTATTTGGACTTAATTGAAGAGCTTAGAAGTAAAGGGATGAATATTGTGCCAATCGTCGAAGGTTGGGAAGAAATTGACCGTTTATCCAAGTATAAAGGAGACATCGGTCTTAGGGTAGATCTCGACATTAAAGCTGATACCCATTGGGATAAAAAATTTGACCGTTTTGGACTTTCCGAAAAAGACGTACTTTCGATTTCTAGAATGAAAAATCTAAAAATTATGCATTACCACCTTGGTACTCAGATTAAAACTCAGAAAAGTATCATAGATGGCATCAAGCATGCCTTCAATGTTTATAAAGAACTGCAAAAAATTCATCCAACCCTAGATACTATGGACATAGGCGGTGGCTTTGGTATCCCATTTGAAAAGAAAAAGTTTTATACTGCCAAAAGCGTTTCCAGTAAGATTGTAAAAGTTTTGAAAAGTCTATCCGATCGGGCAGGGATCAAGCACCCAAACTTGGCAGTGGAGTGGGGGACTTACATCGTAGCACCGTCCCAGATAACTATTTACAAAGTCATCTCCAAAAAATACATTCCGAAGGCCAATGCCAAAGCTTGGTATATTGTTGACGGAAGTTTTATTAACGACCTGAAAGACACTTGGACTATCCATCAGAAGTGGCACACTATTCCGGTCAATAATATGGACAGAGCCCTGAAGACCACCTGGCTCGCGGGTAGTACTTGTGACTCGGACGATAAATATACTGCAGGAGGAAATTATATTCTTCTGCCGAAGCTTGTTGAAGGGGAAGATCAATACATCGCACTCTTGGACACCGGTGCCTATCAAGACAGCCTCTCCTCGCATCACTGCTTGCTCTCCGAACCGCTAAAAATAGAAGCTTCCGATGGGATGACTCAAGTGATCCGCAAACGTGAGACGGCGGAATCGATCGGTAAAATCTTCGGCTGGAACGGCGAACGCAAATAGAATCTGGTAGATATCAGTGTAGTTCTTGATAAACTAGGCCTAGAAACGGGTCTTTTTTTGTGGCCTGGCTACGGACCCTTTATTTTGCTAATATTTATATATGCAAATAGAATATGAAGCAACTTTTCCCAATGTAAATAAGAGCGCGGTTCGTCGAAGACTTAAAGGAGCCGGGGCGAAGCTTCTCCGAAAGGAATTTTTACAAAAGAGGATTCCGTTTGATTTGCCCAAAGGTAATTTTGACTTGAATAAATTTGTCCGGGTAAGGGACGAAGGAGACAAAGTTACTTTGACCTATAAACATTTTGAAGGAAAGAAAATAGAAGATCAAAAAGAAATAAATTTGGAAATAAGCAATTTTAACGATGCGATTGAAATCTTGGAATTGATCGGATGCAGAAAGATATCTTATCAAGAAACAAAACGCGAGATTTGGAAACTGAATGGAGTGGAAATTATGATTGACACATGGCCTTTTTTGGAACCGTTAGTGGAAATAGAAGGGAAGTCGGAAAAAGCAGTTAAAAAAGTTTCCGAGAAATTGGGATTCGATTATCGGAAAGCAATTTTTTCTTCGGTTACAAAAATTTATGAAATGAAATACGGAGTTTCCGGAAAAATAGTTAATACCGAACCGAAAATAGTTTTCAAGATGCGGAATCCTTTCTTGAAAAAGAAAAAATAATTTATGAGAAATCATAAATTAATCTTAGTTATTGTTTCAGTAATTATTTTTCTAGCCGGGGTTTTTGTTTTTATCCCCACTTGGAAGCGAAGCTTCCAAGTGGGGGAGACAAAACAGGTGGAAATCGGAGGGAACATGGTGCAAGTTGAGCTTGCTTTAACTCCGGAAGCACAAGAAAGAGGACTTTCGGGCAGAAAAAATCTCGCGGAGGGGAACGGAATGCTTTTTGTTTTCCCGAAATCCGGAAAATATTTTTTTTGGATGCAGGAAATGAATTTTCCGATTGACATCATCTGGATTGATCAAAATTTTCGAATAATTTATGTGCAAAAAAATGTGACCCCCGAGTCGTATCCGGAAACTTTCGGACCGAACTTGGAAAGTCGGTATGTGCTCGAGGTTCCGGCTGGTTTTGCCGAAAAGAATAATTTGATACTGGGCGAACCGGCACAATTTTTGCCCTAAAAATCCTTAAAAATTCAGGTTTTTTTGAGAAGTATTTTACAATACCCCGAAACTGTTTTCTTTAGCTGATTTTCTTGTGAAAGAGAAGAAAAGGAGTAAAATATTTGTTATGAATAAAAGTAATGCTTTGAGCAAGAAAGAGCTGTTGCAGATCAAGAAAATAAGAAATCGCGAAGGAGTAATTATACCGTTTGAATTAGAGAAAATTGTTGATGCGGTAACCAAAGCATTCATCGTAACCAAAGAAGGAAGCGAAAACGAAGCCAAAAACGTAGCTAATAAAGTTTTTCGTAATCTTCTACACCTAAAAACAGACAGAAAAGAAAAGAATTTTGTTCCAACTGTCGAAATGATCCAGGACTTAGTGGAGGCTGAGCTGATGGCTCTCAATTTCTTCCAAACCGCTAAGGCTTATATCCTATATCGCTCCAAGCGAGCTGAACTTCGTAAGGAAGTCGGCATTGTTCCGGCCGAAAATAAAAAAGTTTTCGACGCCTCCAGCTCTTACTTTGTCGGTTCTTATGAAGAGTTTATTTTTTATCGTACTTATTCCAAATGGCAGGATGATTTAGGCAGACGCGAAACTTGGATCGAAACAATTGATCGATTTATGGCCTATATGAAAAAAAATATCGGTAGAGGTCTTTCGGAAAAAGATTTTGCCGAAGTGCGTGAGGGAATTTTAAAACAAGATGTTTGCCCTTCAATGCGCTTGCTTTGGTCCGCAGGCGAAGCTTGTGACAAATCAAATGTCTGGGCATACAACTGTTCTTACGTTGCTCCTTCTAGTTGGCAAGATTTAGGAGAAGTAATGTATATCCTCATGTGCGGAGCGGGTCTAGGCTTTTCGGTTGAATCGGAAACAGTTCAAAAGTTTCCACAAATCCGCCGCCAGACCGGCAAAAAACTTGCGACGCATATGGTGGAAGACAGCAAAGAGGGTTGGGCGGACGCTTTTGTGCTCGCATGCAAGACTTGGGCTGACGGCTATGATATTGATTTTGATTATTCCAAAGTTCGGCCGGCCGGTTCCAGACTAAAGACTGCTGGTGGTCGCGCCTCCGGTCCACAACCTCTGATCGATTTGATTAATTTTACTCGAACCAAAATTTTAACCCGGCAAGCCAAGCGTCTGACCAATATAGACCTACATGATATCATCTGCCAGATCGGATTGATTGTGGTAGCAGGTGGAGTTCGCCGTAGCGCCCTAATTTCTCTTTCCGATATCGACGACGAAGCAATGCGCAAATCCAAACAGGGTCAATTTTGGGTAGAGAACGGCCAGCGTTCCATGGCGAATAACTCCGCGGTGTACGCGCAAAAACCATCCGCTTCAGAATTTTTAAATGAATGGATTGAGTTGATAAAATCAGGCACCGGCGAACGGGGAATCTTTAATCGAGGAGGCCTGATGACTCAGTTACCAAAGCGCCGGATCGATAATTGGAAGAAAGCGGGGATTATCGATGATCAAAACGTAATCGTCGGCTTGCCAGGTTCGAATCCATGCGGAGAAATCACCCTACGTTCCAAACAATTTTGTAACTTGACTTCTATTGTGGTTCGACCGAAAGATACCGTAGCTGATCTAAAGAAAAAAGTGCGTCTTTCTACCATTTTGGGAACTTATCAGGCTACCTTGACCAATTTTGGTTATTTGTCGAAGGAATGGAAAGAAAATTGCGATGCAGAAGCCCTGCTCGGAGTTTCTATCACCGGTTATTACGACAATAAAACTGTTCGAGATGCAAAAGTTTTAGAAGAGCTTAAGGACGAGGCTATCAAGGTAAATAAAGAGTACGCCAAAAAATTTGGTATTAACACCTCAACTTGCATCACTACCGTCAAACCACATGGAAATTCCGGGCAGCTCCTTTATGTTGGGAGTGGCATGCATCCATGGTATGGAAAATATTTTATCCGTCGAGTACGTATTGCCACCAATGATCCTTTGTATGAAATGATGAAAGATCAGGGAGTGCCTTCCAAACCGGAAGTCGGGTATTCCACGGCAAATTCTACTGTAGCGGTGTTGGAATTTCCAATCAAAGCGCCAGAAGGAGCTATTACTCGTAATCAAGTGTCAGCGATCGATTTACTGGAAGAATGGAAGAAGCTTAAAACGAATTATATTGAACACAATCCTTCGGTCACTATTTATGTCGGATCCGACGAATGGATCAAAGTCGCCAATTTCGTTTATGAAAACTGGGATATTGTCGGTGGTTTGTCTTTCTTGCCACGCTCCGAACACATTTATCAGCTGGCGCCGTACGAAGAAATTACCAAAGAAGAATACGAGAAGCGAATCAAGGAAATCAAGCACGTAGATTTCTCGAAGCTGATGTATTACGAACAGGAAGATAATACCATCGGCGCAAAAGAATTTGCCTGTGTTTCCGGGGTTTGTTCGATCGATGATGTTCTTGCTGAAGAAGCTCAAAAAGAAAAAACGCAAGATTCGGAAGAAAAATAGAAAATCAAATCAAAAACCCTCCGATTCAAGTCGGAGGGTTTTTGATTAGTTATGTCGGTAAGTTTTCTATATGACTCGCATTTACTTTTCCCAAAGATTTTTTGTGTGTATAGTCCAGATATAATTCTCGAGCAAGAATAACAATCGCCAAGATTAAAATCAAGAGAAAAATCCATCCCAAGATTGTGTTTGGCAGAAAGCCCATAAATCCGTAGAGAGCAGAAGCGGCCAAACTGTGGAAACCGTTTTCCGGATAATAGGTTCCGGTTGGCAGAATAGTATTGGTGTCAGAATTTTCCGGAATTTCATAAACGATCCCTGACCCAGAGCCACTTCCTGAACCGTTTCCTCCTCCCGGAGGTGGGTTAACTATCGAGCCAGTAGTGGTGAAGGAAAGAATATTGCCGGTGATTATTCCGCTTGGACTATTCCCGACTATTCGGAAATAATAAACAGTCTTTGGCGAAAGTCCGGAGACGTTTTGAGAAATTGGTAAAGAATACTGAGAATATCCTGGGTTCGAATGCAAAGTGGTGATGGCTCCGGCTAAGTTGCTAGAAGTTCCGTATTCAAACCAGACCGAAACATTTACGTTCGAACGAGTGATGGTTCCGCTAAGCGTGGCGGTGTTGTTAGATACTGCCGTGACACTATTGGTAGAGACATAGGGATACAAGTATCCGCCGCCGCCTCCGCCGCCGCCTCCGCCACCACTAGAAGAATAGACGTTAAGGGTAGCTTCATTGGAAGTGCAGCCGCTTCCATTAGTAACGGTAATACTTTTATTGCCGGTGCTGGTAAGATCCGAAGCCAAAAGAACTATGTCAATAGAAGTAGTACTGTTGTAAGAAGTTCCTCGGCTGGAGTTGTTATACATAGCCAAGCTACCAATGTTGAAATTGGTACCGGTAATGCTTACGATCGTTGTCGGACTGCCGACTAAAATAGAGGAAGGAGAAATGGAGGTAATGGCGGGGGTAAGACAGTTACTTGGAGTAGTAAAAGAAGTCCACGGACCGTAAGTAGTTCCGTTTTGATTAGTAGCTTCTATTCTGAAATTATAGGTAGTTCCAGCGATTAATCCCGTTAGGGTATAAGAAGTCAAGATAACCGGTGTAGTTCCGCTTCCGATGTTTTGATATCCCAAGGGAGGGTTGATCGGAGCTCCACGATGAAACCATGCGTCGGTATCAAACCCGTTCGGATTTACCGAGCCACTTAGGGTTACGGAAGATGAATCAACTATGGTAAAAGAAGTGTCAGCTACGGTTGGTTTTTGAAGGGCGATTGGTGGTGGTTGGGTATTGATATTAAGAGATCCTCTAGTCGAAGAAATGCTACCACTAGAAGACGAAGGCACTTTGACTGGGGGAGTGGGAACAACGTCTCCCTTAGTCACGGAAACAGATCCACCCAGAGAAGCTGTGGCTTGAATCGGGCTTGCCCAGGCAAACAAGAGGGCAAAGACCAAAGCTGAAATCATTAAGTTTTTTGTGATATTTTTCATAAATTTCTTTTTGTTCTTTTTTAGTTTATATAGTTTGTAAGACGTTTTTATCCTTATTTTCTTACCCTTATAGTATATCATATTAAAATTAAAAGTCAATACTAGGCAAGCAAGAGAAAACCCTCGCTTTGGGCGAGGGTTTTCATGTGTATAGGCAGGCATCCGTAAGCCGAATTCTGTTTCCCGACAAAGCCGGGACGATGGTTATTTATCTAGGCTCGAAATTACTCTCGAGCTCAAGCGATTCTCCCTTCGATTTCTCTTGGGGCACGATCTTGCACACGCGTAAGTATTTTGCCGTTTCACCCTTCGACAAGCTCTGAGCAAGCCCAAAACTAAATCGAAGATTCGTCACTGTTCGCAACTCTGGGATTGCTCCCGACGGGCGTTACCCGCTACGTATGTTCTAATCGAAACTAGAACTGTGTGTTCGGACTTTCCTCCCTTTAAAACCTTGATTTTAAAGGGCAACCATCCTGATACCTGCCCTGATATCCTACAACACTTGCTTTTTTATTTCAAGTATGCTATACTTCTTCATGTGAGTGTGAGGTTTGTCCTCACTTTATCGTAGCAACATAAGTGCCGCAAAAAACACCTTCGGGTGTTTTTTGTTTATATCAGAAAGGTGGTAATGTAATAAGGTAATATGGCAAAAAAAGTTTTTAAATTGAAAAGCGAATTTAAGCCGGCCGGAGACCAACCGAAGGCTATTTCAGAGTTGCTCGATGGATTAAAAAAGGGAATGCAGAAACAGACCTTGCTTGGGGCGACAGGGACCGGGAAAACTTTTACCATGGCGAACATTATTGCCGAATACAATAAACCGACCTTGGTCATTGCTCATAATAAAACCTTGGCGGCTCAGTTGGCGCAAGAGTTCCGAGAATTTTTCCCCGATGCCGCGGTACACTATTTTGTTTCCTATTACGACTACTATCAGCCGGAAGCGTATTTGCCTGTCTCTGATACCTATATCGAAAAGGACGCGCAGATCAACAAAGAGATTGATCGTTTGCGTCACGCAAGCACTCAAGCGCTCCTAACCAGGCGAGATGTTATTATTGTAGCTTCCGTTTCCTGTATTTATGGTTTGGGCTCTCCGGAGGAATATGAAAAAGTGAATTTAAAATTGGAAGTAGGTGAGAAATTAGAACGGACTGCGCTTATGAAAAAATTAATCGAAATACATTTTGAGCGCACAAATGCAGACATCACTCCCGGAACTTTTCGATCCATCGGGGCCAAGGTGGAAGTGATGCCGATCTCCGAAACCTTCGTGTATCAAATCGAATTTGCCAATGGAAAAATTTCTCGGATTGCGAAAGTTGACCCGGTTTCATCGCAAGTGCTTAAAGAAGAAGAAAATGTTTTTCTTTTTCCAGCCAAACATTTTATTACTGAGCCCGAGCAACAAGAGCGTGCAGTAAAAGCGATCAAAAGCGAATTGGCTGTTCAACTTAAAAAATTTGAAAAAGAAGGTAAACTCTTGGAATACGAAAGACTAAAGCGCCGAACCAACTATGACCTGGCGATGATAAGAGAGATCGGCTACTGCAACGGCATCGAAAATTATTCCCGACATCTCTCCGGCAAAACAGAAGGTGAACCGCCGGAAACCTTGCTTTCATATTTTAAAAATGATTTCCTAACTATCATCGACGAGTCGCATGTTACTTTGCCCCAACTGCGAGGCATGTATGCCGGGGACGCTTCTCGCAAAAATACCTTGGTGGAATTCGGATTCCGACTGCCGAGCGCGAAGGATAATCGCCCTTTAAAATACCCTGAATTTGAAGAACGAATCGGGCAAGTGATTTATACTTCCGCCACTCCGGCCGAAGCAGAACGGAAAGAAAGCGAGCAGACCGTGGAACAAATTATCCGCCCGACTGGGCTGGTGGATCCGGAAGTAATTGTGAGACCAGTAAGTGCGGAAACGGACTCCCGCAATTCTCTTCGTCGTTCGCACTCTGTCCTGGGAGGGCAAGAGCCTTCTGTTAGTAGCGAAGACTCCTACGAGAACAGCGAGAGCCCGTTTCCGGGCCAAGTGCAGGATTTTATAGCCGAAACGGAAGCAACCATTAAAAAAGGCTTTCGGGTTTTGGCGACGACTCTGACCAAGCGCATGGCGGAAGATTTGTCGGGATATTTGAAAGAAAAAGGAATCAAAGCGGGCTATTTGCACAGTGAAATAAAAACGATCGAACGTATCCAAATACTGACTCAGTTTCGAAAAGGAGAATTTGATATTTTGGTCGGGGTGAATTTGCTTCGGGAGGGGTTAGACTTGCCGGAAGTGGCCTTGATTGGAATTTTGGATGCAGACAAAGAAGGATTTTTGCGTTCGGAAACTTCACTCATTCAAACCATTGGTCGCGCGGCGCGAAATGCAGAAGGAAGGGTAATTCTCTACGCTGATGTCCGGACCGGCTCGCTCAAGTACGCGATCAAAGAAACCAATCGCCGTCGGGTAATCCAGATGGCTTACAATAAAAAGCACGGCATTACTCCGAAGACGATTGTGAAAAAGATTAAGGACATTACCGAGGAATTAGAAAACAAGCATGAAAAGACGGTGCAGACGGAGCTTGGGCTTGATGTGGAACTTTTCCGAAGGACAATGCAAAGGGAAAAGAAACACGGAAAAATTAAAAGCAAACTTTCTGATGAAGAATGGAACAACCTGATTTATGAAAAAATAATCAAAATGAAAGAAAAAGAAATGTCGCGAGCGGTGAAAGAGCTCGACTTTGAAACTGCTGCCATCCTCCGCGACGAAATCTTCGCCCTAAAAGAAAAACAAAGGAAGTAGTTTTTGTCAAACGAAATTTTTGTGCTATAATAAAACTAACAGAATATTGATATACACCCCCTAGGAATAAAGAGGGTGCAAATTGCGTTATGAAGGACAAAAACGAACAAAAGTTAATAGTGAAGGGTGCCCGGACCCACAACCTGAAGAATATCAACGTGGAAATGCCCCGCAATAAAATGGTGGTGATTTCCGGCGTTTCCGGCTCGGGGAAAAGCTCGCTTGCCTTTGATACCATTTTTGCCGAAGGGCAACGGAGGTATGTGGAAAGTCTGTCTGCCTATGCCCGGCAATTTTTGAACCAAATGGGCAAGCCTGATGTAGACGAGATCACCGGGCTTTCACCGGCTATTTCCATCGATCAAAAATCTCGTTCCAATAATCCTCGCTCGACGGTGGCAACTATTACCGAGATATATGATTACCTGCGCGTGCTTTACGCTCGGATCGGTCGACCGCACTGTCCTCTTTGCGGAGAAGAAATCAAGAAACTTTCCAACGAACAGATTTTGAATTTTATTTTTGATTCCATTAGAAATCACGAGCACAAGAGCTCTATGGCCGGCGGGGCAAGCACGACTAAAAGTAAAAGAAAAGTTATGGGCATAGAATTCGACGAAACGCCAGTCACCATTTATTCGCCGGTAGTGCGCGGGCGAAAAGGGGAATACTATCAAATGCTCTACGACTTGCTCAATAAAGGTTTTCAAAAAGTCCGGCTGGATGGCGAAACAAAAAATTTGCGCGATCGAATCGAACTTTCCAAAAACAAAAAACACGATATCGATGTCTTAGTAGACACATTTTCAATGCACGAATTCTCCGCCAAGGGCGGATCCGCCTCTGGCGGAAAAGATTTCATTGATTCTGATGCCAGGATGCGAATGAGTGAAGCGGTGGAGCTTGCTATTGCCGAGTCAGACGGTTTGGTTAAAATAGTTTTTGGGAATAAAGATGAATTCCTGATGTCTACCAAATTTTCCTGTCCGAATGACGGCTTTTCTTTTCCAGAAATCGAACCAAGGCTTTTTTCTTTCAATTCTCCTTATGGTGCTTGTCCGGCTTGCAACGGCTTGGGTACGAAAGATTTTTGGTTGGATGATCCATGTGAAGTTTGTCATGGCGCCCGTTTGCGACCGGAGGCCTTGAATGTATTCCTGGGGAAGAAAATCAATATTGTGAACATTACGGAACTTTCTATCGAAGAAGTCGCGGACTTTTTTATCGAACTTAAATTAACCGAACAGGAGCGTGAAATATCTAGAGTGATTGTTAAAGAAATCGAAGCGCGCATTCAGTTTCTCTTGAATGTCGGGCTCAATTATCTTTCTCTTAATCGAAAAGCCAGTACTCTTTCTGGCGGGGAAGCGCAGCGAATCCGCCTGGCTAGCCAACTCGGTTCTCGGTTGGTAGGCGCGCTCTATGTGCTCGACGAGCCGACGATCGGTCTACACCAACGCGACAACGAACGCCTCATTAATACCTTGCAAAATTTACGCGACCTTGGCAATACCATTTTAGTAGTAGAACACGACGAGGACACGATCTATGCTTCGGATTACATTGTAGATATAGGTCCAAAAGCAGGTATCCATGGCGGGCACGTAGTCGTTTCTGGTTACTTAGACGAACTACTTGCAGCCAAAACGAATTCTTCCAAATCTCGCACCCTGGCTTATCTGCGAGGTGAAGCGAAGATTTCAACTCCGGAACGTCGTCGAGATAAAAACAAGGGTTCACTCAGAATTGTAGGCGGACATGTTTTCAATATTAAAAATATGGATGTGGAGATTCCGCTCGGGAAAATGATTACTATCACCGGTGTTTCCGGGTCGGGTAAGTCGTCCCTGATGTATGAAATTTTATATAAAAATCTCCAAGCCCGATATGAAAGAAAATATCGAAGTGCCAAAGTTTACAACTGCGCCTCGTTTGCCGGGACAGAATATCTTTCCCGCGCGATCCTAATAGACCAGTCGCCGATTGGTCGGACGCCGCGCTCTAACTTGGCCACTTATACCGGAGCCTTTACTCATATTCGTGAATTGTTTGCTGCCACCGCGGAAGCTCGCTTGCGCGGCTGGAAAGCAAATCGTTTTTCTTTTAACGTGAAGGGTGGACGCTGTGAAGCTTGCGAAGGGCATGGCGAAATTGCGGTTGAGATGCATTTCTTGCCGACTGTATATGTTACGTGTGATGTGTGTAGCGGTAAAAGATTTGACAAGGAAACTCTCGCCATAAAATATAAAAAGAAAAATGTTTATGAAGTACTTCAAATGACAGTAGAAGAGGCGATAAAATTCTTTGAAGACATACCGGAGGTTTACGATCGGTTGAAAACATTGATGGACGTGGGCTTGGGCTACGTAGCTTTGGGTCAATCAGCCACTACGCTTTCTGGTGGGGAAGCGCAGCGGGTAAAAATTTCCTCGGAACTTTTCCGACCCCACCTGGAAAAAACTATCTACTTACTTGACGAGCCGACGGTGGGGCTTCATTACGACGACGTAGCGAAACTGCTAGAAGTCTTAAATAAACTTGTGGACAAAGGTCATACCGTGGTTCTGATTGAACACAATATGGATATCATAAAAAATTCCGACTACTTGCTAGATATTGGACCGGAGGGCGGAGATGCTGGTGGCAAGCTCATTGCTAAAGGTACTCCGGAAGAAGTGGCAGGTAACCAAAAAAGCTATACAGGGAAGTATTTAAAGAAGATATTAAGGAAATAAGAAAGCTTGCCCCGTAGGAAGTCGCAGATTTTCCTTTGGGGTAGTAAAATAACCCCATGCAAGCCAAAGACTTGAAAAAAATCAAGATTCCAGATTGTCCCGGGGTGTATTTTTTCTACAGGGGAAAAAGGATTCTTTATATTGGCAAAGCAACTTCTTTGCGCGACCGGGTGCGAAGCTATTTCAGGGAAGACTTGATCGTTGCCCGGGGTCCCGGAATTTTGGATATGACAGTAAAAGCAAACAAGATCGACTGGAAGAAGACAGATAGCGTACTCGAAGCCCTGATTCTGGAATCAGCTTTAATCAAAAAACATCAGCCTCACTATAACGTGCAAGACAAAGACGACAAGTCCTGGAATTATGTTTGCATCAGCAAGGATTCATTGCCGAAAATTCTGATAGTTCGAGGAAGAAATTTGAAAAGAAAAGACTATAATTCCTGCTTTGGGCCTTTCACTAGCGGCTCAGCCTTAAAGGAAGCACTAAAAATTATTCGGCGTATCTTTCCGTATTTCGATTCTGAATCTTCAAAAAAGAATAACAAAGTTTTTTACAGCCAGCTCGGCTTGACCCCGGAAGGGATAGAAGAATACAAAAACAACATCAAACATTTGAAGCTGTTTTTCCAAGGCAAAAAGAAAAAGATTTTGCAAGAATTAAAAAGAAAAATGAAAAATCTAGCCAAAGACAAAAAGTTTGAACAAGCCGGAGAAATCAAAAGGCAAATTTTTGCTCTGGAACATATCAATGATATTGCGTTGATAAAAGAAGAAAACCTCACCCCTTTCATTTTTTCAGTCCTGCGCCCTTCCCCGAATACGGGGCGGATCCCTCGGACATTCAAAACCGAAAGGGATTCGGCTTTCTCAGGGCCTTTACGCATTGAAGCCTATGATGTGGCGCATTTATCTGGCAAAAATATGGTGGGGGTAATGACAGTGACTGAAGGAAGAGAACCAGCAAAAAGCGAATACAAAAAATTTATTGTCCGAAGCCAGACCGGAGCCAACGACACCGGCGCTCTGGAGGAGATTCTTTCTCGTCGTTTCAGACATAGCGAATGGGGATTACCCGACCTGGTAGTGGTGGATGGTAGCGACCCACAGATCAATGTGGCCAAGAGAGTCCTTTTGCGTTACCGGCTCAAAATTCCAGTGGTAAGCGTGGTGAAAGATGAACGGCACAAAGCGCGTGCGATAAAAGGGGATGAAACCATCATCAAACAACACGGAAAGGCAATCTTGCTTGCTAATGCCGAAGCACATCGCTTTGCCATAAAATTCTACCGTAGTAAAAGCCGAAAGAATTTGTTAAAATAAAAATATGTATATCATCTATGCATTGTTGGGCGCAATAATGGCAAGCATCGGAACTATTTTTGCCAAACTCGGTCTCCGGGGAATAGACCCGAATTTTCTGACTGCGATTCGCGGAATCGTAATGGCTTTGATCGTTTCAATAGCAGCGCTTTCTTTCGGAAAATTGAGTTTGACTACCATGCATTCGCTTTCCACCAAGCAGTGGGTTTTCGTGATTCTTTCCGGTTTGGGTGGAGCCCTTTCTTGGATTTTCTTTTATCAAGCGCTTTCTGTCGGGCCGACCGTAGCGGTAAGTGTGATTGACCGATTGTCCTTGGTCTTCACCGCAATTCTGGCTTTTATGGTTTTAGCCGAAGGTATGAGCACCTCGGCAATTGTCGGACTTATTTTTGTATTTTTGGGCACCATTCTGGTGGCAATCCCTTGGGAAACAATTCAAAAATTGTTTTTGAAATAAATAAGTATCAGTTTGTGGACCTAACCGGAATCGGACCGGTGCCTCGTCAATGCGAATGACGCGTAATACCACTTTACTATAGGCCCAAGTGAGGAAACACAGAAATTTGTTTATGTACTTTCCGAACGCCAGGGTCTATATCGGATTTTGATATAAGCCCCCTGTGCGCTTTATAGGACTCGAACCTATGGCCTTTCCCGTGTGAGGGGAACGCTCTACCAACTGAGCTAAAAGCGCTTTTGTTATTTGTGGACCCACGGGGAGTCGAACCCCGGCCTCATCCATGCCATGGATACGTTATACCGCTTAACTATGGGCCCGTTTCTAAATATTAGCCAGAAAATCCTAAAAAGGCAAATAGCTGTTTATTTAATACCGATCCAAAAAATAAATGCGCCAATTATAAATATAATCAGACCCCAGAGAACGGCTTGGTTTTTAAACATTTGCGCTTTTTTATTTACCCGATCCGGAAATCCGATTTTTTCTATTCCTTTAAATAAAGTAACCCACCCCAAAATAGTAATTACAACTCTAAAGTCCCAAACCCAAACATTATGCAAGACCACGGTAATCAACCCCAACAAAAATGTGATATATCCGGTAGAAACAGTTATGACCCTATCTTCAGTCATGTTTATAATTCGTCCCAAAAACTTTGCTCCAATAGACAACGCCCCTAGAATCATGAAAAGGCTTCCCCAAAATTTTGCCAAATAAATTGTGATTTCCATAGCTTTATTATATCGTCTTACGATTTTTTTACAATGTTTGATTTGGCAGGCGCAAGGGCCCGGAAGAGCGTGAACTCACTTTAGATTATTTTTCTGATTTTGGAGGATAAGATTTAAAAAAATGGAGAAAATTGAGGAATTGGAGAAAATTTAGAAAGGCTAACTCATGCCACGGGCTGGGCCCATCCAAGAATCCCAGAAATCCTAGAAAACCCAGAAATCCTAGAAAACCTAATTTTTTATTTTTGTTCATAAATTTGTTTATTTAATTCTTAAAAAACCAACAACGTAATTTTTACCCCATTTCTTTGCACACTTCGGACAAGTAGTGTAATAGAAATAGATATTGCTTTTTCCCACGTTCTTTTCTTGAGCGAGATCCTGCATTTTTTTATACCAATTTTTGCAATCCCTGAAAGGTCCTTCGAAAACCTTTGTTAAGAAAGTGCCGGACAGTTTTACATTATTTGAATTTGGTACCTCTTTTTTAACCGCTAAATAGTGTTCGCCTTTCCAAGGAGACAGATCTCTGGAGAGCATAACCCAATCCGACATTTCTGGAGAAGCTTGTGCGTTTTCCATCTTACCGCAGGCTTTTCTCATCATGGAGCCCATATTAAGAGGAAAATAAAAGAAACTGCAAGTCTCTTCTCTTATAAACATTTTGTTATCCCAAACGATCTCCTTGTTCTCCCAAGAGATCGGATCAAACTGCGGGCAACATATTTTTTCTTCATTCATAATGTTAAGCTTGATTTAAATTAATTTGCTAGTACTTTCAATTTTTGAAACACTTATTCCAGAAAAAAGCCATGAGCCAACCAAAAACATAGCCGACAAGAAAAGTGACAATAATGAGCGTAAGAGATTTAATTAAATTAAACGGCATTACCACTATAGGCACACGGAGCATATGAATGTTAAAAATAAAATCTAAGAAAACTTGTCCTATCCCAAACAAAACTAAAATACTCCACATTAAGTGGAAAAAACAAGTAAGAAAACCAAAAGTTAGACCTATCTTGTTTTTATTTATTTCTGCATTCATGTTGATATTTTAATATTAATTATAATAATAGACCTCATCTAATATTTTAACACAGAACCACAAAACAGCCTTCAAAAACGAGAAAACCGCGAGGTTTTCTCGCTCTCTGTTTGGGACGATGTTCGAAAGGGGATAATACTAGGTAAATAAAAACAGGTACCGAATAAATTCGATACCTGTCAGATATGCCTGAAAATCAAAATCAATTTTATTACCTAATTACTCATTGCCTGTTTCTTTTCTCTCGCAGCAGTTTTAATAAAATCAAAGAACTGATTTTCATTCTTTTTTTCTCCAGTTATAGCATTGACGAAGACTATTTCTACCTCCCCAAATTTATCTGGTTTGTGATCATTTGCTATTTTTATGATTTCTTTTTTTATTACTGGATGTAATATTTTAGTAATATCTACATCGCCTGGAGTGCCCCAGAAATCAGGATCGTCAATCTTCTTTACGAGATGTAAAAACATTCTCGGATTTATAATCTTTTCCTGTCCATCGTGGTCGCAGAAGACAAAGCTTTTGTAAATCTCTTTGTTTTCCTTATAAATCTCGATGTCTACGGAAAAGGTTAGGGTGTTTTTTTTGAATATACCTCCATCCGGTTTATTGACCAGAAATATAATTTCTTCTCCCTGGTGTAAGTTTTTAATCAAAGATTGAGTACTTTTGTCCGTGCTAGGCTCCAGTCCAATTATTTTTTTAGAACTGATCGCAAATGATTTTCCAGTATTATCTTTATAATATTTTACTAATACTGTAATTTGGTTTGAGATATTTTTTTTCATCTTTTTATGTTTTAATTGGTTTTTGCAGAGAGCAAAAAACTCCCTAGAAAAACCAATCAAAATCCATTTTCAAAGAACTATACCAACCCGCATAGTATAGCATATTTTCTATGTTTGTCAACTTGAGTTCGAACGCGGGTCAATGTTCGAAAGAGTATTGTGGGGAAATAAAAAAGCCACCTTTGCAAAGATGGCTCTCTGTTTTTCTGTCTCTTACCAAAACGGTTTTAAAAATCTGTAAAAGTATCCCTAACAACGTTCATTTATACTCTGGGATTTCAGAAAGCATTTCAGACAACATCCAGGCGACCACATCTTTCATCTGCTCATTTTGAGGAATGAAATACGCAGTAGACCTCATCAGTGCTCTCAATACTTTCTTTTGGCGTTTTTGTACCTCGGTATTGTCCGATTTGAATTTCCAGTTGGATACTTCACACCCTAATTCAACCATTTTTGTTGCATATTTTCTCCAGGCATTATTTTCTTGCCTGAATTCTTCAGGACAACTTTTATTCAAATCAGGGGTGTTAAGGAGAATACCCCATTTATCAACTATCCCGGTAAATAGGTGGTATTCCCTTGTTTCCTTTTTTTCTTGAATTAAAAAGAGTAGGTTTTCAACTGTTTTTAATTTGTTTATCTCATCGTTTTCAATAACGACAAAACATACTTTTTCAATAAGTCTGATAAGAATACGAATTTCGTCATTGGTCATCAGCAAGTCTTTCTCAAATACTGAGTTCCTTGTAATTATCTTTACTGAAAAGTTCTTGATTTTTGCAACCAAACTGTAAATCGAATTTAGAATTTCGTCTGTTTTCATGGTGTTGGGGTTTTAAGTTAATATTATTTGATCAACCAAATCTCCATCAAGAAACTTGATAGACCAAACAACATAAAAACCCTTTATTTCAAAGAAATATATTTACCTCCAAATTACCACATATTAAATTATGAGTCAATGATTTTTACTTGCTCCCGAATTAAAACCCTCGCAAACTTTTGAAATTATTTTGCCGAATCTGATCCACAAATCCAAAAAGCGAAATCTGACATAACCGCCTCGCTTCGCTCGGCGGAATGCTCGGGCGTGGCGGAATTCCTCCCCCCAACCCCCTCCTTCCGCCACGCCCTCGCTTGGGCTTCGCAAAAATTTTTCGGCGGCTTAATTTATTTTAAGATCTGCAAAAATCATTTTTACTATCTCGGGAAATTTTGTGATTTTGAAATGTCCACCTTTGCTTTTGTAAATCACAATATGGGCATTTTTTAATTTTTGTTTGTATTTCTCTGCATGAGCGACAGGCACAACATCATCGTCTTTTGAAAATAACAAATGGAGATTTTTGCAGTTCTTCTCAATCAACGACAGATTATTCCCAAGCGTGAAGCCCCCAACCAAATCCTCGCCCGGTAATGTATTGTCAAAAGGCGGACAAACCAAAAAAACTGACAATGGCTTTTTACGAAGTTTATTTTCGGAAAGATATTTTGCAAGGAAAACTCCACCTAAAGATGAACCGATTATAATATATTTATTTTTGATAAGAGATAAATATCTCTCAAAAAATATCTTCCAATCTCTGTATTTCGCAAAATCCTGCAAAGGCATACGAGGCGAGATTATTTCAAAATTTTTTCCTAAACTCTTTTCTAAATAATCTCCTGCCCAAGAAACTTTTTTCTCCATCGTTACTTTTTTGGTTTTCAAGTAATGCAAATAATCCCTTTCATTTTTGAAAGTCATTCCGCCATGAACCAATAATACTTGAATTTTGCTTTTTCTTGTCATAATTATTTTTCTTTTGGTTCAAATTGGATAATTTGAAAACCATATTTATCAACTTCTTCTTGGGGCCAAAAAGTTTGGCCTTTGGTTTTGAGAATATAAGTGGCGACAACTTCAACTTTTGCGCCCGTGTATTCTTTCTTGTCTTTGTCCCATTCCTCCAAAACCAAAGTGTCGCCCTCATTGACCTCAAAATCGGCAAGACGAAGCTCCAGCTTTTTCTTGCCGGAAATTATTTTCTCAAAATATTCGCTCCAAACTTTTTTATGTATTGTTGCCATAATTATTTTTTTAATGCTTGTTTAAACTCATTTTTCAGTTCCTCTTTTATTTTTGTCAGATCAGTAGATACCGATTGAAAGCTTTTATCCCAGTCATCAAATGATTGCTTATAATCCTGTAATTGTTGGCTGATATTTGAAACGCTCAATTGTGATGTAATTGAAATGTAAGATTGTAGAAATTTATTTATTTTTTCTATTGAGCTATCTTCTAGAATAATTTCTACCTCCCAGAATTTGTGCTGAAAGATCTGAAAATCCTTTTTTATATTGTTTAGTTCTTCTATTTTTTTGTTTATCGAATCTTGACCTGTTCCCGCACCAGTAAAATGAACATATTTTTTGAGTGCGAATTCTAGTCTAACAACTTCCTTATACAAATCAATTATCAAATCAGATTTTCGCTCATAACTTTTTTGGAAAATATGGGTATGCTTTGTGACAAAATGTCCCAACACTACGCCAAGCAGAGCGAGAGAACCATTTATTAGTAAATTTATTGTGGTTTCCATAATTATTTTTCTTTAATTCGGAATTTTCCAGACTTTACCAATTTTATGCTGTTATAGTTTTTAGGATCGGTAAATTCAAATTGCCAAATTGAATATACATTTGAACCCCGGGCTTTATCGAAAAAGAGAGTAACGACTTTTTTATCTGTGTGTTCCTGCCATTGTCGGTATGGATAGTAAAGCTGTCGAATAATCACATTTGTTGCGCTAAAATTTTTGGCCTCAACAAGCACAACCTGATTTTTCCCCTCATACCCAGCGTCCACTTCTGTTTGAACACTTGAAACTTTTATCAGTTGTTTGCCGACATAAAATTCAAATTCTGGAGTATATTTTCTGCCACGAATTGTTAAAACTAAAGACGGATCTTCCGTGAATGTTCTAATCAAGCTTGCAGCATAAGCATAATCCAAATGTTGCATTTCTGAATCGCCAATTTCTGTTGTATCCAACTTAAAGTCTAATTTTGAAGTATATACAACCTCTTCTTTTTTTACTTCGGGAATATTAATATAACCTTCGCCTTTAATTATATTGTAGTAACCATTTTTTACTGGGAGTAAGAACAGGTTATTTTTGATAAAAATATCAGGCCTATCTTCTCGGCTGTCTTGCTTACATAATATACGGACTTCTTTTTCTCCAGTTTCCTTGAAGCGCTGACAAGCCCTTTTTATCTGTGTTGCAGAAAGTGAAAATGGTGATCTATTAAAATCATGCTCAAGAATTTTGTAATCATCAAATATTTTTTTCCAAGATTTACTATTTGCCATATTATTTTTCTTTAAATTGTAATTTATTTTTCATATTTCGATCTAAGTCCTCAAATCGTTTAATTGATACATCCAAAAATTTTTTATCCAAATCAATGCCAATAAATTTTCTGCCAAACAAATGCGCAGCAATTCCGGTTGTTGAGCTTCCAGTAAACGGATCAAGAACAAGGTCGCCTTTGTTCGTGCTTGAAAGGACAACTCGTTTTAGTAAATCTTCCGGTTTTTGCGTTGGATGTTTGCCGTATTTTTTCTCAATCGCTTTTGGCGTCCCCATAGACCAAACCGAACGCATTTGAAGCCCGGGCTTTTTCAGCGCGTCTTCCGGCCAAGTGCCGTTTTTCATTAAATCGTAATTGAAAATATGTTTTGCTTTTTTATCTTTTCTCGCCCAGATAAGTGTTTCGTGGCTTGCGGTAAAAAAACGGCAACTCAAATTTGGTGATGCATTCGGTTTAAACCATGCAATATCATTGAGAACATGGAAACCTGCAACTTGTAGAGCAAAACCGCATTGGT
>Ga0172371_10004595_pt1 | contig 20801 bp, 13 predicted proteins | sample Lak12m_FD_114543 | JGI IMG/M metagenome (GOLD analysis project Ga0172371, IMG submission 114543) | Freshwater microbial communities from Kabuno Bay, South-Kivu, Congo - kab_022012_12m | ecosystem: Environmental > Aquatic > Freshwater > Lake | place: Democratic Republic of the Congo: South-Kivu... | reverse complement strand
GTCATTTTGAGGATAATGTAAGATATGCCCTTAAAGATACACCTTGTGGGCAAGTGGTCGGTCAAAGCGTCTGTTGTTTTCCAAAAAAGGTACGTGATCTGTTTCCTCAGGATACGATTTTGCAGGAAATGGCTGCCGAAAGTTATGTGGGAATAACTCTCTGGGGATCTGATGGAACACCTGTCGGATTGATTGCTGTAATTGGGCGCAAACCACTAGTCGATTCGAAGTTGGCCGAAATCGTGCTTAAACAGGTGTCGATTCGTGCGGCAGGCGAACTGGATTTCCGGAAAGCAGAGGAATTACTTCGGGAAAGTGAGAAAGCTTACAAAACACTTGCTGAGAATATGCCTGATCTCGTCACAAGGTTCGATAGTCAGCTCCGGCAGCTTTATGTTAACGCGGCTGCAGCAGTAATTGGACGATTATCTTTAAATGAAAGTGAAAATTATCAAGCTGGTAACTATAGTGAGGCTGAAAAAGGAAATACCCGTCTGAAGAAACAGATTTTGAAGGTTTTTAAAACAGCTAATCCAGTTGAAATTGAAGATTCCTTCAAAACCCCTGAAGGATTGCGATATTTTGATACCCGGCTGGTCCCCGAATTTGATGAAGAAGGACAAGTCGTTACCGTGCTTTCGGTTGCCAGAGATATTACCGAACGAAAGCAAACAGAAAATACACTTATCCAAAGTGAGGAACGGATCCGCACCATAACCGAAAATGCTCCCGATATCATCGTAGAATTGGATCAACAGGGAAATATTTTATATATGAGTCGGGTTTTGACCGGTTGTCAGATGGAAGACGTAATTGGGGCTAATTTCTGTGACTGGGTTTTACCAGAATACCATAAACTGATGATGAAGGCTCTGAAACAGGTCTTTCGCGAAAATTCACCTCAGGATTTCCAGGTTAAAGGCTTTGGTTCAAATGGCGAAACCCGTTGGTATCAAAGCAGATTATCACCTGTTATAGTAACAGGACAAGTTAAAAGCGCAATTATGATCACCAGAGATATCACCGAACGAATTCAGATCGAAGAAGCACTCAAAGAGAATGACCGTTTATTGCGTGAATCTCAGACACTTGCTCACATAGGAAGCTATTCGATCGATTTGATTGAACACAATTGGAAAGGGTCACCGGAAATATATAATATTTTTGGTATTGATGATACATTCCCTCACACATTGGAAGGTTGGATAATGGCTATGCATCCTGAATACAGGGAAAATGTGTCAAGCTATCTGTTAAAAGCTGATACCGAAAAAAGACGATTCGATCAGGAGTATAAAATAATTCGTGTTAACGATGGTAGCGAAAGATGGGTTCACGGGCTTGGCATATTGGAATTCGACAATCAGATGAAACCCGTGAGAATGATTGGTACAGTTCAGGATATCACAGATCAAAAGCAGGCTGAGCAAACCCTCCTTTCAAGTGAAAACCGTTTTCGTAATCTCGCTGAGGCAGCGTTTGAAGGTCTGCTGGTACATAGTGATGGAATAATTTTAGACATCAATACCGTATTGACAAATATGGTTGGTTTTCAAAGGGAGGAAATCCTGGGAAAATTAATTATGGATTTTGTGCCGCCTGAGTACCATAAATTTATATTCCGACGTATAAAAGGTCCGTTCGAGATTGAACTTTTCCATCGTAATGGTAGCAGGATACCGGTTGAGGTCCAGGAGAAACCTTTTGACGATGCAAATCATCTAGTGGTAGCCGTTCGCGATATTACAGCCAGCAAAAAGGCCAGAAATGCCCTTCATGAGGCCCATATGAGGACTTCCACGATCCTGGAAGGTATTGCCGATACGTTTTATTCGCTTGATAATCAATGGAGGTTCACCATGGTGAATCCGGCTGCCGAGCGGGCACCCTTTGGTCGGCCTGCTGCCGAATTAATTGGAAAAGTTATCTGGGATGTTTATCCAAATCTTGTCGGAACCGAAATTTATAGCCACTACCTCGAAGCAGCAAAAAATACAGGCATGGAACATTATATTGCACAATCACCCTTAAACATGCGATGGTATGAGGTGTTTATGCAGGGAATAAAAAGCGGTGTTGATGTTTATATGAGGGATATTACCGGTCGTAAAAGTGCTGAAGATGAAACTCAGAACCTGTTAAAAATCGTACAGGAAGAAAAAGATAAATTAGCATCATTGGTAAATAGTATGTCTGATGAGGTCTGGTTTGCTGACATCAATAATAATCTGGAAATTATTAACCCATCAGCTCTTGCGGATTATGGAATCGATTGTAACAATCCTAACGAAGTTAGAAAGTTTATAAATGAACTGGAAGTTTTTCACCCCGACGGAAGTCCACGTCCAGTTAAGGAGTCCCCTCATTTACGGGCACTTAATGGTGAGATGATAAAAAACCATGAAGAAATTATCAAAATTCCTGCAAGCGGGCAGTTTCGGAATCGTGATGTAAGTGCTACGCCTGTGCGTGATGCAAATGATAATATCATTGGATCAATATCGGTAGTTCGTGATGTTACCCAACGAAAACTTGTAGAAACGGCATTGAAGGAGAGTGAAACCAGATTCCGGCTTTCACTTAAAAATGCACCTGTAACCGTTGCAGCACAAGACAGGAATTTACGGTTTATCTGGGCATACAATCAGCGGACAATAAAACCCGAGGAGGTGATTGGCAAAACCGACACAGATATTTTTGATGCCAGGGATGCAGCACAATTAATGGAATTAAAACACCTGGTAATGGAAACCGGGACCGACTTACGTCGCCAATTGTGGATAACAAGTAATGGTAAAAAGTTATTCTTAGACCTTTACCTCGAACCGTTAAGGGACTCATCGGGAAACATCACCGGAGTAGGAATTGCCACAGTGGACCTTACACAGATGAAAATAGCTGAGGAAGCACTTCGACAAAGCGAGGAAAAATTCAAGATCATTGCCACAAATACTCCTGACCATATTTTGGTTCAGGATGCTGATCTTCGCTACGAACAGGTTATAAATCCCCAAATTGGGCTCACCGAGAAAGAAATGATTGGTAAAAAGGACATTGAAATTATCACAGCCGAGAATGCAATAGACCTTACAAAAATCAAGAGGGGAGTGCTTGAATCCGGACTCCCAGCTGACATTCAAACACCACTCTTAGCAAAAGATGGTACTACACAATATTTTGAAGGCACCTACATCCCACGACTCGATTCTGAAGGAAAGGTGAATGGGATTATTGGCTATTTCAGGAATGTTACCGAACAAAAAAAATCAGAACTGGCATTGCGTGAAAGTGAAGCAACATTGTTGGGAATCCTTAACGCAGTTACCGAGTCAATCTGGCTATTTAATGTCGATGGCGTAGCCTTGTTGGGGAATAAAACTGCCCTGGCACGGTTTGGAATATCACCCAAGACCATAATTGGCAAATCCGGATTTAACTTTTTACCTCCTGACTTGGCAACTTCACGCATGGCAAAAATTCTTGAGGTTGTACGCACTGGCCGCCGACTCACATTTGAAGACGAGCGTGCAGGTATCTCCTATGAGAATTCCTTTTATCCGGTTCAAGGGTTGCACGGAAATATCGACCGCGTGGCAATTTTTAGCCGGGATATTACCGACCGTAAAAAATGGGAAGAAAATCTGTATCGGCTCAACAGGATGCTGACAATTCTGGGAAAAAGCAGTCAAATCCTTTTAAAATCGCTGGACGAAGCTGCTTATCTGGAACAGGTATGCCGGATTGTTGTCGAAGATTGTGGTCTTGCTATGGTATGGATCGGATATGCTGAAGATGATGAATCAAAGAGCATCCGTCCGGTTGCAAGTGCAGGTTTTGATGAAGGTTATCTTGAAACCATGAATCTTACATGGGCAGATACTGAACGCGGACGCGGTCCAACAGGCACAGCTATTCGAACCGGTAAAATGAGCATGTGCAGGAATATGATTGACGACCCTGCTTTTGAACCCTGGCGGGCACAGGCCTTAAAAAGAGGATATGCATCGTCGATTGTGTTCCCGCTTATGGACGACAAAAAAGCTTTTGGGGCCCTCACCATTTATGCCAGAAAACCGGATGCCTTTACCGAAGATGAGATCCAGCTTCTTTCAGAATTAACCAATGACCTGGCCCATGGAATTACTTCGATCCGGCTTCGGGCTGCACATCTCCGTGCTGAAAAGGCATTAAACAAATCTTACAATGAACTTGAAGTTCTTGTGAAAGAAAGAACTGACGAATTGCAAAAGACAAATGAGTTGTTAAGAAATGAAATATCGGTGAGGATTAAAGCTGAAAATGTTTTAATTGAATCACAAAAATACCTGCGTGCCTTAACTCAACGAATGGATGCCATCGCCGAAGAAGAAAGAACACACATTGCACGTGAAATCCATGATGAACTTGGTCATTTGTTAACTGCTATTAAGTACGATATTGCCGGATTAATGAACAAATCCGATCTATCATCAAAAGCAGTCAGGCGCGAATTATATTCTGTTCTGAGCATGGTTGACTCCCTGATTGATACAGTCAGGAAAATCTCATCTGAGTTACGGCCCGGTATTTTGGATCACCTGGGTCTGTTTCCTGCAATCGAATGGCAGATCAGACAGTTTCAGATGAGAACAAGAATAAGTTGTGAATACAACATCCGTGAATTGGATATCAGTTTCGATAAAAATGAAACGACCATTATTTTTCGTATCCTGCAGGAAATTCTAACCAATGTTGCAAGGCATTCCAAGGCAACTAAAGTTCTGATTACAGTCAACAAGGAACATAATCTTTTTTTCTTAACAGTTGCAGATAACGGGATCGGGTTTGAATTGAATAAGACCTCTTTTACAGAATCTCTTGGTTTGATGGGAATGCGGGAACGGGCGTTATCGATTGGCGCTGAAATCGAAATTGACAGTGCAAAAGGTAAAGGAACAACAATTACATTTTTGCTTAGGAAAAATTAATCCTACTTTTATATCGTAAAAACTTAAAACACCAAATCAATGAAATCAGGCGAAATGAGAATACTGGTTGCTGATGACCATAGTGTTGTGAGGAAAGGGATAATACAGTCACTTGAGGCTAACTTCAGGCAAATCGAATTTGGCGAGGCCGGTAACGGGGGCGCAGTTCTGCAGCTTATACGTGAAACCCGGTGGGACCTGGTAATTTTGGATATTTCGATGCCCGGAAGGAATGGACTTGAGGTTCTGAAAGAAATAAAATTGTTGTATCCGGAAACACCTGTCATTATTTTCAGCATGTACAGCGAAGATCAGTTTGCAGTAAGGTCCATCAAGGCTGGTGCTTCTGCTTATTTAACAAAGGATATTTCTTCAAAGGAACTTGCAGAGGCTATAAAAATTATTCTCAAAGGAGGGCGTTATCTCACCCCTTCATTAACCGAGCTTATTACCAGTGAACTTATAAACGAACGTGTTAATGTTAATCACGAGATTCTGTCGGATCGCGAACATCAGGTTTTCCTGCTTATTGCTTCAGGAATGAATGTTTCTGCAATTGCGGGAGAACTTAGCCTGAGCGTAAAGACTATTAGCGTTTACCGTTCGAATATTCTCAAAAAATTGAATTTAAAGAACAATGCAGAAATCACTCACTACGCCTTTAAGAACAACCTGGTAAATTAATAAGCCTGTCACCCGGGTACCAGTCAAAGCAATAGTTCTTAATAGCTTAAAATCGTGGAGAGGTAGCATAAATTTGTTATCTGTCGATTGTGGATCCAGTTTGTAATTGCTATCCTTCATAATCTAATTTCCGGCAATAATGGCGTTTTTTTTGGATTGACACTTTTATTGGCCTATCTTCGCAAATAAAATTGGTTAAAATCTATCCGGATGTTTAAATTTTATAGCCAAACCCCAGCACAAAAGCAGAAATAAGAAAATGGTAGAGGTAATGGTTCCCAAACCCTTACAAAAAAAAGCATTGTATGAATTGTTTCTTTTCTCAACTTTTACTTTTGTATGTATTGCACTGCTTTTACAGTTTTTAATCACCTTCCAGACAGCGATTTTGCTGAAGCACTACTCAATTTCGTTTACTTACCGCTTATTTGGAATAGGCTTTTCACCGGTTAGTGCTTACAAATGGCCTGAAGCAAGAATTTTTATTGTTTATGGATTGGGTATGCTGGCATTTTTCGGAGCCGGCATTCTTTTGTTGTTTTTGTTGGAAAAGATAAAACATATCCAATGGAAAATACGGCTAGTGCTTACCTGGATTGCATTTTTTGCAGTGCATACCTTGCCAATGTGGATGTTGGCCGGTATGTTCTTTTTTGAAGGTTTCGGAATAGCATACCAGTGGTTGTTCGAAAATATTTATGTCCGGGTAATATTATCTTTGCTTGCATTGATGGTTGTGGTGTATTTCAGGTCATTTTGGATGAATATGTTTTTGAAAAATGTGTATAGTATTTCCTTTCTTTCAGGGAGTAAAAACCGTCAGACGTTCATTAAAAGTTGCTTTATTTTTCCCTGGCTGGCAGGTCTGATAATTCTCCTCCCTTTTGTGTGGCTTCATCATGCCTGGTCCTGGCTTGTTTACCTGGTTGGACTTGGTCTGGTATTGCTTCCTATTTTCGGGAATAAAACTCCACATCGGAAATTCATGATATACAAAGCAGGTAACAAGATATTCAGTTTTCGTTTTCCGTTACCGCTATTTCTCCTGGTTGTAACAATTTTATGGGTAGCCGACTATCTGAGTAAAACAAATTTTTAGCCATTTTATTCATATTTTGTTCGGTATCGAAGCTTGTTGATTTTCAGAGACTAACCCTATAGTACAATTTTTTTCCTGAGGTGATAAAGTTTGTAGATTTCAAACCATAGTATTGTTGACAAACCGGCTATGGTACAGATGAGAATATCATCAAAATGAAGTCGCTCGAATTTAAATAAATTGCGGAAAAAAGGAACATCAAGCGCCATAAGCAGGAACACGATTGCTCCTCCGATTACCCATTTTACGGCATGGTTGGCTGTGCCGATAATTTCGAAAATATTGCGAGTCCACGATCTGTTAGTCAGAATAACAGCAATATTGGAAACGATAAGCGTCGTGAAAGCCAGTGCCCGAACCTTATCAGGACTATGGCCAAAGTAGAGCCCGATAAAATAAATTGCCAGGACGATGATAAGAATACTTACGCCCTGCAGGCAACTGAATAAAATCTTTTTAGCCCCGAAAAAGGGTTCGTTGATGTTTCTTGGCGGGCGACTCATTACATTTTTTTCTTCTTTTTCAGCCTCAAAAATTATCGAACATGCCGGGTCGATGATCAGCTCAAGGAAAACAATATGTACAGGCCATAAAATCAGCGGAAAATCACCCAGAAGAATGGGTATAAGCGAAAGTCCGGCAATAGGTACGTGTATGGCAAAAATGTACCCCAGGGCTTTTTGAAGATTATCAAAAATTCGCCTTCCCATTTTTACAGCGGCAACGATCGACGAAAAGTTATCGTCCATCAATACCAGAGAAGAGGCTTCACGGGCAACGTCGGTACCTTTTTCGCCCATGGCAATTCCAATATTTGCCGACTTCAGGGCAGGCGCATCGTTTATGCCGTCACCGGTCATGGCAACAATTTCGTTATTTTTCTTTAAGGCATTTACAATTTTTAGTTTTTGCTCAGGAATTACACGGGCAAACACATTTACATTCCGGATCCTTTCGCCTAATTCAACATCCGTCATCGTTTGCAGTTCAGGCCCGGTAATGCACTCATCGTAATTTTTCAGGCCGATGTCCTTGCCGATATTTTTCGCGGTTACCGGATAGTCACCTGTAATCATAATTACCCGGATTCCTGCCTTGTAACATTCATCAACGGCGTCTTTAACGTTTTCACGGATCGGATCGGACAAACCGATCAGCCCGATAAAATCAAAATCAAAATCGTGTTGGATTTCAGGAAGATCAAATGTTATAATTTTTGCACTCGCTACCCCAAGCACCCTGAGCCCGCCACCAGCAAGTTCTTCCACTGCAACTGCCATTTGCTTACGCGCTTCTTCAGGCAAATGGCATAAATCGAATATGGCCTCCGGAGCACCTTTTGCAGCAATTGTCATTTCATTGCTATCCTGAAAAGTAAATACCCGCGACATGGCTAAAAGTTCCTTCGACAATGGATATTCCTTCACCATTTCCCAGTCCGAATGAATGTGTTCTGTTCCTTCAAGGTAACTTTCGCCAATATGTGTTATCGCTTTCTCCATCGGGTCGAAAGGGTTCGACTGGCTTGAAAGGATACCATATTCGATAATTTCATGGAATTCTTCGGGGATATGATTGGCCTTTTCGATGCTAAGAAATTCGATTTTGTTAAAGAGTTGCGTCACCGTCATTTTATTCTGGGTCAGGGTTCCGGTTTTGTCGGTACAAAGCACGGTTGCCGATCCCAGCGTTTCGATGGCCGAAGGTTTCCTTGTGAGCACCTTCTTTTTCGAAATCCGCCATGCACCAACTGCCATGAAAATTGTAAGGACTACAGGAAATTCTTCAGGAAGCATTGCCATCGCCAGGGTTATCCCGGCAAGAAAACCTTCAATAAGGTTTCCCCTTGTCAGGGTGTAGGCTACAATCACCAAAATGCATAAAATGATTCCTGTGATTGTTAGCTTTTGGACCAGTTTGCCCATTTCCCTGTTTAACCGGGTTGGTTCTTCCTTTACACTTTCGAGTGCTTTCCCGATTTTTCCAATCTCGGTATTAATTCCGGTTCCGGTAACTCTGGCAATACCGGATCCCTGAACGATCATCGAACCCGAAAAAACAAAAGGAAGATCGTCTCCACCGGGTTGGGCTTTCTTCTCTAAACCATCCCAATCGGATTTTCTTACCGGGACCGATTCGCCGGTAAGTAGCGATTCGTCGGCGAGCAGGTTTATGGAGAACAAAACCGTAGCATCCGCAGGAACGCGGTCGCCTTCCTGTAGAATCAGTATGTCTTCCGTAACCACGTTTTTGCCAGAAATCCGGGTTTCCAAACCATCCCTAATTACCAAAGCCCTGGGGGAAGCAAGGTCCTTGAGTGCATCAAGCGCTTTTTCGGTTTTGCGCTCCTGGTAAAACTCGATGCCCATAATAACAAATACAAAACCAAGCAACATCAACCCTCCTTGCATATCACCCAAAACCAGGTACAAGCTACCACACACAACCAACAGGATAAACATCGGCTCTTTTATAATACCTGCAGCAATGTGCAGGAAGTTTTTAGGTTTCGATGAAGGCAGTAAATTATATCCTTCGGTTTTAATTTTTTCTTCGGCTTGTTTTGAGGTTAATCCCCTGAATTTTTCCGATTTCAGATCAAGCTGCATAATGCTTAGTCTTTTTAGTTGAAAATTATAATTCATGTTGTTTCAGTACGATTTTGGAATTGAAAAGCGGGAGTAACAATATATGAAAATCAACGCTTATCTTTTCCTGACAGGATAGGATCAAAATTTAGAAAGACTCCGGCTCCTTTAAAAATCGAAGATATCCGAAAGAAAATTCCGTTTCCTTGGCTGTCGATGGTTGCCGGAGTACCGGTGATCATCATGATCTGGATGGTCATGATCTTCATGATCCCAATTTTTATGGCTGTCGTGGTAAGAATTGCCAAAGCCTGGCTGGGGTGGCAGGTTCGCTGCAAAAGTCCTTTCGATAATTTTCTCAAGTTCACCGCGGTCAAGCCAAATACCGCGGCATTTGGGACAATAATCAATTTCCACACCTTGCTTATCTGTCATTACAAGGCCAATGTTGCAAATAGGGCAGTTCATGTTGTCTCCTCCTTTTTGATTTGATGAATGCAATAAAAATTCTTAAAACGAATTTATTAAATTATCAGATAGTTTGAATGATCTAACTATATCTTATCCTTTCGACATCTCTTTAACGACCTTATCGAGAAGCTCAATGAGAATGTTCCGCTCGGTTGCTGTAAGTCGTTTGGTCATTAACGAAGCTAAAATCCGGTGCGCATGATCATGCATCTGGTTTATTAGTTTTCCTTTCTCCGTCAGGTGTAAGTGGGCACTACGCCTGTCTTCATCAGATCTTACTTTAACCACAAAATCCTTTTCGATAAGCTTGTCAACAATTACAGTTATCGTCGGCTTGGTAAGATTCATTTCGGTAGCCAGATCGGTAATACCCGGATTTACCAAATGGTTTATGGTTTCGAGGTAATGCATTTGTGTCAGCGTAAGTTCGTTGAATTTAAACTGTTCCTTGGCTGCTTCCTCCACCTGTCCCATGATTGCCGATAATTTAGCGATCAGATCGATTAGTTTTTCCATGCCGCAAACATAGTTAGAATATTCTAACCAACAAATTTTTTCGCTATGAAATCTAAAATTTTTTATCCCTTTTAGCGGGAAAAACGATCTTTGCAATTAGATTTCTTGACGACGAATTTAAATTTTAACGATGAAAAGCATATTTTGGATTTTGGGAATTGTTTTTATTGGCTTTATCGTGGGGTGTACACCAGCAAAACAAATTACAGTTGTAAACCCCGATCAGCAAGCTGAAGCGGATTACAAAGCAGGAAATTTTGAAGCTGCATTGGCTGGCTATGAAAAGGCTATTGCATCCAAAAGAAGCGAAAAAGCGGTTGTTGACGGGACCATTTATAAAAATGCGGGTCTTTCGGCTCTGGCATTGAAACAAACCAATAAAGCCATCGGATACCTGGAATTGGCCAAATACACAACCGCTGTAGATGCTGAAACCTGGGCCGGATTGGCTGAGTGCTACCGCGCAATTGATAATTTATCCAAAGAAATTGATGCATTGGAGAAATATACGACCAACTACCCTGATGGCAAAGAGGTGAATAAATTCAGGGTAAGATTGTTCGAAACTTATGTTGAAAGTGAAAACTGGGAGCTGGCATACAATTTATGGCCTTCGATTGTTGACACGGCTTCAACACAACTGAAATTGCTGAGCGATTATTTTAAGGTCAATAAAAAGCTGGGAAATGATCAGAAATGTGATGAGCTCGCACCTAAAATGCTTCAGATCGACGATAGAAACCTCACTGCCCTCGAATGGCTTGCAAAAAAATATTACTGGAAAGCGGAAAACTTTTACCAGGCTGAGATGAAAGCTTACGAAGAAAGCAAAACCAACAAACAATACCTGAAATTACTGGAATCACTTAAAGCAACGACAGCCGATTTTAAGATTTCCCTGGGTTATTTTGACCGTCTTTATGCCATCGACCCCAAACCCGATTACGCGAACTACATCGGAAATATTTACGCCCGTTTTGATGATAAGAAAAACGCTGACTTTTATCACAAAAAAGGAAAAAGTAAATGAAAGGCTTTTTTTAGTTAGTCGTGATGGGTAAGGCATGAGTAAGTAGTTGACAATGAAATGATTTTAAAATATGAAGAACCTGCAAAACACTCGGTACAGAATATTCCGGAACACCGAACCCTCAACACCAAACACGGGATATTTCGAACCCGGAACACTTCAAACCTATCTCAGCATCTCCAGGAATTCAGTCTCCGAAATGATTTTTACCCCAAGCTGGTTGGCTTTTTCGAGTTTGGCAGGCCCCATATTTTCACCTGCAACAATGTAATCGGTTTTAGCCGAAACCGAGCCCACATTTCTGCCTCCGTTTTCTTCAATGGCAGCTTTGATTTCGTCTCTCGAAAAGTGGCTAAAGACTCCACTTACAACAAATGATTTGCCATTGAGTTTACCGGATTTTCTTCCGTCAGTCGTTTCCATCTCAAACTGAATTCCTTTTGCTTTCAACCGTTCGATAATTTGCCGGTTGTTTTCTTTCCTGAAATAGTCGAACACGCTTTGGGCAATGGTTTCTCCAATCTCGCTAACAAGGATCAGTTCTTCGAAAGTTGCCTTTTGCAGATTGTTGATATTTCCGAAATGTTCGGACAGTTTTTTAGCAACGGTCTCGCCTACATAGCGTATTCCAAGTGCATAGAGTACGCGCTGGAAAGGTACCGATGTGGATGCATTCAGGCCATTCAGGATGTTGTTGGTTGTCTTTTGCTGAAAGCTGATTTTTCGTTCTTTTTTATCCTCCGTAGCCGGATACACCTTTTCGAGTCCCAAAAGATCACTTTCCTTCAGATCGTAAAGATCGGCTACATTACTTACTAATCCTTTCTCGAAAAGCAATTCAATTTTTCCTTCACCCAGGCTGTCAATATTCATCGCTTTCCGGCTGATGAAATGCTCCAGTTTCCCCTTAATTTGCGGTGGACAGCCATTTTCATTGGGACAATAAAAGGCTGCTTCCCCTTCGCTCCGGATAAGCCTGGTTCCGCACTCGGGGCAGGTTTGCTGGAATTCCACTATTTGTGCACCGGCCTTTCTTTTTTCCAAATCAACGCCAATAATTTTTGGGATGATTTCGCCGCCTTTTTCTACAAAAACCATGTCACCAATCCTTACATCTAATTTCGAAATGATATCGGCATTGTGAAGAGTTGCCCTTTTAACGGTGGTTCCGGCCAATAATACCGGTTCGAGATTCGCCACAGGTGTTACTGCTCCGGTGCGTCCTACCTGGTAAGCGATCGATAAGAGTTTCGTTGAAACCCGCTCGGCTTTGAATTTATAAGAAATGGCCCAGCGCGGGGATTTTGCCGTAAAACCAAGTTCCTGCTGTTGACGGAAATCGTTAACTTTTATCACAACCCCATCGATGTCGAAAGGCAGGTTATTGCGTTCTTTATCCCAATAATCGATAAACTCGAAAACATCTTTTTCGGTGCGACATTTAGCCATATACACCGGAATTTTAAATCCCCAGCTACGGGCTTTGGTCAAATTATCGTAATGATTTTCGAAAGGAAGGTTATCTCCCAGGATAAAGTAAAGGAAACAATCCAGGTTTCTTTCGGCTACCGATTTGGAGTCCTGCATCTTGAGGCTTCCGGAAGCGGCATTTCGCGGATTGGCAAAAGGAGTTTCACCAATTTCGGCTTTGGCTTCGTTGAGTTTTTGAAACGAGTCGTGGGGCAGCATTACTTCGCCCCGGATTTCGAAGGAGGCCGGAAAATCTGATCCACGTAACTGTAAGGGGATGCTTCTGATGGTTCTGACATTGGTGGTAACATCGTCGCCTTTTTCCCCGTCACCGCGGGTTACAGCCATCACCAGACGTCCGTTTTCATATCGCAGGCCAACTGCGACGCCGTCGTATTTTAATTCGCAAATAAATTCAACATCATCGCCCGTGGTCTTTTTAACACGATTAATAAAATCGGTCAATTCCTGCTCCGAATATGTATTCCCAAGCGAAAGCATCGGGTACTGGTGCGTTACCTGGCGGAACGCTTTGGTTACCTCACCTCCAACACGCTTTGTGGGCGAATCAGGAGAAGCAAACTCAGGAAATGCTTTTTCGAGGCTTTCGAGTTCTTTCAGCTTCATGTCGAATTCGTAATCCGAAACGGTGGGAGCGGAGAGAACGTAATACCTGTAGTTGTGTTCGTTGAGTTCGGTGGTGAGCTCTTCGATCCGTTTTTTTGATTCTTCTTCAGTCATACCTTTATTTCATTCATGAGAGGTCTTTAAATTAGACTGCCAACTGCAGACCGCCAACTGCCTACTGCAGACTGCCTACTGTTAACTTCCAACTGCCAACTGCCTACTGTTAACTGCCAACTGCCCACTTCCTCATCGTTATTTAAAAAACTTCGTATTCCTGTAAATGTAAATCGTCTCATTTTTATTGTACGGATTGAGCCAATGCATCACACGATCGACGAAGCTTGGCATTATGACAGTCTCAAATTCCAGACCGGGCAAATATTTTTTTAGCGCCGCTACGCGGGCGTCCAAGTTGTCGTTGCGGTAAAACAGGACAAAGCGGGGTTCAAGATCAGGCCGGGTAGCAAAATCAGGAAGGCTGTCGGCAGGGTTTGACTTTGTAACATCGAATACTTTAGGCCATTGACCCGAATAGAATTTTGGAACAATATCAACGCCTGTATTATTGGTATTTTCGATAATAATCGAAGTAATATTTTTATAATGGCTCAGGTAGCTCATGGCTTCAACACGGGCCCGCTTCGAATACATGGTGGTAACCGGGATCAGCAGAATGATGTTGATTGTCCAGAAAAAGATCCAGATTCCGGTATTTAGTTTTGGATAATTTCTCCGGAAAGCCGATTTGCCGATGATCGCATTCCAGCCTACGGCTCCTAAAATAATAATGAAAGGCACAATGGTGAAAATGAAACGTTCCTGTTTATTGGGAAAATAGGAATGAAAAGCCAAAAACAGGAAAGTCGGCAGGAAAATAAGCAAATGTTTGCGCCATTTCATGAAAAAACCAATCAGTAAAAAGATGCTGACCGGGGGAATCATCACACCAAGTATGAGCAGCAAATAGTTATACCAATCGCCCGTAATATAATTGTAGGCGTTTTCGAGGTTATACCTCACATATTCGCCAAGTTCGGCAAAAGGTTGGTGCCAGATAAAAAAATCTATTCCTCCCTGAAGAAGGATGACTGCTGCAAAATACCCAACTCCGAAGAGTATTCCTTCTCTGAATTTTTTCTGAAAAAGAAGTGCAAGTCCCATTCCGCCACCGTAAATGATGGTTTGATAACGAACCGAAAACGCAAGCCCCACAATGAACCCGGCCAAAAGAAATGTTTTCGGGATGTTTTTCTTGTTCTCTGCTTTTAAAATCATCCATGTTCCGATCATCAAAAAAGGTGTGGCTACCACTTCTACCAAATTTCTAACGCTCAGCCAGGGCATAAACCAGAAAATGGCCAATAAAAGTCCCGTCATCCGTGCGGTTTTCTGATCCGAGAGTTTGCCGGCAATTTTATATCCGAGGTAAACGGTGATCATCGAAAATGAGGCATGGATCAGTCTGACAACGAACATACGGCATTGCGGGTTTTCGAAACCGATAAAGTTCATAAACGAAAACAGCAGGTAATGAAGCCCGGCATAAAAAAAAGTATGCCCGGTGGGACCTTCGTTGCCGGCAGTCCAGGGCAGCCATTTACTTACGTCGCCTCCATCGGCCCAGGATTGAGCCACTTCGATAACCAGGAAATGGTCGTCGAGCATACCCCAGCCTTTGGCGAAAATTGCTGCAACAAGCCGCGCAAATACAGCCAGCCACAAGATGAGCAGTAGAGGCTTTTCCTCCCATTGAAATTTGAGTATTGAAATAATTTTTTTCATTGCCGGCCAAAAATAATACATAATCCAGTTCAATGGAAAGCCGGGTGTATTTTAAACTGTTTAATCGCTTGCACTAAAATAGGATAAAAACCAGATCATTATGGGTTAAGTACAAGAAAAATTCTGCAAGCTAAGCGCATAAAAAATTATCAATATCAGATTGGTAGGGAAAAACCAAAGCAAGTCAAAAAAATAGTTTAAAGATTTTGATGGCAAAGTTTTTTATTTTTAGAAATAAACTCTATTTTTACCACTATTAATTTTACAACGATGCACATTAATTTGCCCATAAAACACAATAATTTATTGCATGTACCGCAAGTTATTGATATAGTGTCTATTACCCCCCTATTTTATTTTCAAACTCTCTTTCACTTCTTTACTTCACTATTTGCTCAATAATGCAGGTTATGTTTGGAAATTCATTCAAATACCAGTTAACTGTTTTCGTACGTTGCCTTTCCCGAAAAATGATTGCTACACTTACAAATACCAACTTTACTACACAAACAAACACATATTTGTGGTGGGCAAAAACAGGTTCACTTAATGGTTCCGCTCCGGTAATTAATGCCCAAAACCCCGACCGCGAGCGGAGAACAAAAGAAGAATACAGGTGTAAAACAACTACCTGCTTAAAACAAAGGTGTTAACATGTGGATGGAAATCTGAGGCATTCACAGGTGGGCAAAGTTGAGGTTTTTTGTTTGAAATTTATTAAAAATCCATAAAATTTATGAGAAATTTAATTCTTTGTTCAGTAATCTTTTTGTTTGCATTTGCCGCGTGTAAAAAGAATGATGCGGGCGATACACAAACGATACAACAAAACCAAAACAACAAAACCGAAGCACTGATCCTTGAATTCAAAGATAAAATCGAAAACCATTTAAAAGATGGTGAAACTTACACCGCCGATAGTGCTGTGTGGTATGTTGAAGCGCTGCTTAACTATGAAAATGCCAATAATGCCCACAACTTTAGTGATTTGAAATTTTACAGTGATTCGATATTACTGAACGGCACAAACGGAGAATTTACCATTGAAGAACTCAATACAGCTTATGGTTACTTTAATTCGATGATTTCGACAATCATTGAACAATCCGGCGATCCATCATTGTATGCTGACGTTATCGACATCAATTTTAAAGAAACCGGATTGAAAACCGGTACCATCGAATTCGAAATAACCTTGTCCACCGGCAGGAGTACCCCGATTAATTACGTTTTGTTCGGTGTGGATGAGGATTGGATTTGGGGAAATAATCATGGTGCATGTGGTAATAATCAAAGCACTGAAGTAACGGATGCTGCAGATAAACTTGAATATAAGTTTAACCATCCTTTGTCAGTTGGAGAAGGTGGGTATTTTACAAGCATTGAGTATGTTGAGGTTGATGGTGTTGATTATGATGATGCCAATAATCCGGGGCCATGGTGTGATGCAATGATTTTCTTTTACATGCCCGATTTTGAGCCACCAGATGAACCCTGTCTTGCAAGTGAGGAGTTGAACTACTATTTAAGTAAGTTCGATTATATTAAAAATGATAACAAACCTGCGGGAAAAACATTCAAATCGGTAGATGTTTTGGAGGATATGATGCCTTGGTATTATAGCAATTTCTGGCACATTTATAGACTGTACTATGGTATCCTAAGTGAAGATCCCCATTAATTCAATTTAAATGAAGAGGGTGTTTTTGCCCTCTTCATTATTTTAAAAATTAACTGAGTAAAAGAGACAATATAAATGAAAAAATCAGCATTTTACTTTATGTTTTTAGTGCTTTCATTGCATATCAACACTCAAAACACCTTTTTTAACATTTTCAATACCCATCAAATCGAAACTTCTTTTGATGCAATCCTGTCTTCGGATGGTAGTTTAATCATTGTTGGAAAAAGATCAACTACCACATATGAGGAAGATGTTTGTGGCCTGATTATGAAGGTTGACGAAAATGGAAACTTTATAAAAGAAATAACACTTGCCAGTCCAAACAGAACCTACTATTATAACATCGAAAAGGTTCCAAACTATGATAATGAATTTATTATTATCGGGTCATCAGATTCGATTGTCGGTCAAGATTTGTACAGCTCCATAATGATTACACGTATTGATGATCAGCTCAACGTCATCTCGCGACACAGTTTTCGCCCTATAAAAAATTATCGAATTACACCATGGAAACTTGCCTTTATTAACGATAGCACTATGATACTGGAGATTGGCAGACAAGTACATGCGGCGGGATCTCCTCCACTATCCCTTATGATTACTGAGGTAAAGTTACCCGCGCACAGTATCAGATCATTTTTTTCCGATTCAACTATTTTCAGAATACCGGGAGATATCATTTACATCCCAAAAAGCGATGAAATTCATATAACCTACTATGGACCAAGTATTGATAATGATACTTCTAACTTAAAAATCCTTCGGCTTGATCATTTACTAAATAAAATTGAAACATTGCAATCGCCATCATGTGCATTAACAACTGCATGCTCAACAAAACTTACCGATTCTTCATATTTATTGACTGCAACTTCTTATGTATCTATAAATTACAATACTGTGCGTGCAATCTCCGCATTTGAAATGGATGCATACGGAAATGGGCTGAAGGGAATTAAATATTATAATCATCCCGACACAATACTATATGGAGGTTTTGGAGTCAATGCGGCTATTGTAAACGGTTCGATTTTCCTGACAGGTATATATAATATCGATCCTTGGGGTGTCCCCTGGCAAAGCACCCCAACCTGGATTCAAATAACGAAGCTGGACATGGATTTAAATATTCTCGGTGATTATTTTTATGGAGGAGATGCCGCGTATTATCCTTATTGTATCCTGCCAACGAGGGATAACGGCGCTTTTATTACAGGGATAATCTGGGATTTTCAGCTTCCCAAGCAACTCGATATTTTTGCCATGAAGGTCAATTCGGACGGCATTATTGTGAATGTTCCCGGAAATATTCCCTTGCAAATGGCCGAAGCTATTATTTATCCAAACCCGGCAAGCACCCGAGTCTCCATCGATTTCAGCAAGATGTACGTTTCGGCGTATTTTCGACTTACGGATATTTCCGGAAAAGTGATAATGGAAGAGCATCTGAATAGCAACCGCCAAACCCTGGATATTTCGGCTTTGCCTGCCGGGACTTATATTTACAGGATTTTTAACCCAAAAGGACTGGGAGAAACGGGAAAGCTGGTGGTGGAGTAGGGAAAATGTAGAATTTCCAATTTTGAATGTAAAATGTAAAACCATGATTATAATTCAACAAAAATCAACCATTCGCAACTGGTTCGACAACATCGGCGGTAAAAGGGCAGACGAGCAGATTATCGCGTCCTATGTTCAGGAAGAAAACTTTGAAGATGCCCTTACCTTAGCCGGTATGCTGCCTCAACTTTACAATTATGATTACCGCGACCTGGAAGAATACAATTTGTATATGGAAATGCTGAGTCTTGAAATCCAGCTCCGTCAGGAAGGAAGGGGCATAGGAGAACTCGACAGCACCGAAGTAAGTAACCTTGTTTTTATTGCAGGTAACAGTAATAGTACAGCGGGTTCCATGGCAAAGGGAATACTCGAAACCCTGTATGGCTATCATTATTGTAATTGCCTGAATGTATCGGATACGTTGGGTTATAAAAGCAGTGGAATGGTTAACCCGGAGGCTCTTGCAAAGGTTTACGGATTCGATGTTAACGTGGAACCAAACCCTGCAAAGGATTGGGTAGCATTTAACTATACATTACCCGGTAAAGAAACTGAAGGGTTAATTAAGGTCAGTGATGTTTCGAGTAAATTGGTTACCACGATGACCATTACAGGAGCACATGGCCAAAAGGTTTGGGATACCCGTGAAATTAATTCTGGTGTGTATTTCTATACATTTAATGTTTCTGAATTTAGTAAATCCGGTAAAATCGTAATAAGTAAATAAATTTAAAAGTACTATGTCATAACTTATGGCATAGCGTTTTTTTAAATCTCTGGCTAATGAAAAAACTAATTACATTAATATCGATCATTCCATTGTTTGTGGAAATTCTATTTGGCCAAAATATGCAAATAAACTGGCAGCAATGTTTTGGTGGAAGTGCGACTGACGAAGCAGCCGACATCATCGAAATACCAGGAGGGTATTTGATAATTGGACACACAAATTCAAATAATGGAAATATTTCTTTTAACCATGGAGGATACGATGCATGGATTATTAGAACAGATAGCAATGGGAATATGATATGGGAAAAGACTTATGGTGGTTCGCAGGGTGATGGTTTTCGAAGGATATTTCCAGACAACGTTGGGAATTACTATTTATTAGGAGCATCAGAATCAGACGATGGGGACATATCCAATGATCCTTATCCAGGGTCATGGGATTTTTGGATTGTTAAAATTGATAGTACAGGAGGAATAATATGGGATAAAATTATTGGAGGAAATGGAGATGAAACATTATGGACGGGCACGGCAACCAGTGACGGATGCGTTGTTGCATGTGGCTGGTCGACTTCCGAAGATGGGGATGTAAGTATTAACTATGGTATTAATGATATTTGGATGGTAAAGCTCAGCAACGAAGGGGAAATTATGTGGGACTTCTCTATTGGAAGTAACCTTTTGGATTACGGACAGGCCATTATTCAAACTTCTGACGGCGGTTTTTTGGTAGGTGGATCATCCTTAATCACAGGCGGAGGTAATTTAAACTGCGAATCGCATGGGCTGGCAGATGGAGTACTTATTAAACTCGATTCGCTCAGGAATATTGAATGGCAGCAGTGTTACGGAGGGAGTGATTACGATGGCATCACAGCATTGATAGAAACAAGTGGAGGATATATATTTGGAGCGTATGTAAATTCAAACGATGGAGATATTTCTGGTTGGCACGGAGGTCTTGACTTTTGGATTGTAAAAGTTGACTATGATAGTAACATTATTTGGCAAAACCCTATTGGTGGATCTCGAAATGAGGCAGGAAACTTTATTATGCAAACTTTGGATAATGGTATAGTTGCTTTTTGTACTACATTATCTAACGATGGAGATGTCTCAGGCAATCATTCAATAAGCGAATATGATGCTGATATTTGGGTTGTAAAATTGAACAATGAAGGTGTGTTATTATGGCAACAATGTATTGGTGGTATAGGCGATGAAGAATTGTATTTTGGTGTGGTGAAAAAAAGCAATAACAATTTCGTAATAGCCGGGCAAACCGATTATGGCCCTTCGTTCGATGTACAATGTACCCCGCATGGTGGATTATATGACATGGATTACTGGGTATTCGAAATTAAAGATACAACTACCTCAATTCAAACCAAACCATCAGCTGGCGGAGTGGTAAAGGTTTATCCCAACCCGGTAAGCGAGTATGTTAGTTTTAAGTATGCCAGCCAGGAGTTCAACAATAAAGCAAGGGTAGAAATATTCAATAGCTATGGTGAAAAGCTGGAGAATCTTGTATTTTACGAATCCGTTGAACAAAAAATATGGGATTGCCGGAATACCAGACCTG